>Ga0172378_10005432_pt1 | contig 11901 bp, 8 predicted proteins | sample GrowelOW332metaG_FD_119755 | JGI IMG/M metagenome (GOLD analysis project Ga0172378, IMG submission 119755) | Groundwater microbial communities from an aquifer near a municipal landfill in Southern Ontario, Canada - Pumphouse #3_1 metaG | ecosystem: Environmental > Aquatic > Deep subsurface >... | reverse complement strand
GTGAACGCCTATTTAGAGTTACGTAAAAAGATATTGTATGATAATTTACTGAAGTGTGATTATAGAATATTAAATAGTCCAGAAATGGTAAAAATTCATTGGCGCCCCATAAAAGGCAAAAAAAATCGATATATTGAAATATGTATACCAATAGAAAAAACAACTTAGGAGGTGAAGGTGATCGATAGGTATTATTGGTCACTTTTTGTATTTTGGATAATAATTTAATTATTAAACAGGTCACAGTTCTCATTACCAATAGATGTAATTTTAAATGTGAGCATTGTTTTTGGGGCAATTTAGAAAAAGAAGAGACAATAACAAAAACAAAATTAAAATATGTTGTGCAAAAATGCGTTGAAAACAATATTAAACATATTTGCTTCTCGGGCGGAGAACCCGTTCTTTATCTGGATGAAATTGTGGAGATAATGAAATTATACAAACAAAAATTTTCAGTGATTTCAATTTGTACAAACGGATATTGGGGAAACGATATTAATATATTTAAAAGTCTTCATATAGCAGGAATAAACAATATTGAGTTGAGTTATGATGAGTATCATTCTAAATTTGTAGGTTTTGAAAAAATAAATAATATAATTACTGAAGCAAAGAAAATAGGTATTGGCGTGCAATGTGTTGTGTCGGTTGCAAATGATAAATCTATTGTAAATTTCCAAAGGAAATTAATGAATTGTATTGATACAAAAAATATTACATATCAATATGTCGGGCACTATGGCAACGGAAAAAATATTATGGTTGATGACAGGAAAAGAGACAACACGAAGTGCTTGCAGTTTATGAATCAAATATGTATTGATTTCAAAGGGTTATTATATTACTGTTGTGGACCATATATTGCATTCGGTGAAAAAACTAATTTTTGTGTTGGTAAATTTAATCAAACCAATATTAATACTTTAATAAAAAACAAAAAATTATTTGAATATATGAATTACCGTGAATACTCAGATGGCGTTTATATGTGCGAGGAGTGCTTAAAAAGGTTGGATAATTATATTTTATCCAAGAGAATATGTAGTTGCACTAAAATAAAAAGGAGGAGCAGTCTATGAATTACAATAAACCAGAAATTGTTGTTGTTGATTTAGCTGAATTAACGGTTATGTTGCGTTGTTCTTGCAGCAGAGACGACACTAACCCTTATTAATTAGTTGGAAAGTTTGAAATTAAAATTAAGCATAGGCATCTACATATTTTCACAAAAATATAATTTATAGGATTTATAAAATGGACAAAAAAACGCAAAAGTTATTAGCTATAAGTGACAAGGTTTTGGATTACGCAAAACCAATATCATTAAACATACTACTAACCTATCAATGTAATTTTTCTTGTAAGCATTGTTATATAAAACCTGAACGATCCGAGCATAATGATAAGTTGCCTTTAGATAAGTGGAAAAATATTCTTAAATATTTTAAGGATATTGGTGTGATTTATTTAAGAATATCAGGAGGCGAACCTACAATTGTATCTTTTTTTGATTCGTTATATAGCTATGCTTGGGATTTGGGATACAAAATAGAAATTGCAACAAATGGATATAAGTTAAATCAGTATACAGATTTATTAAAAACTAAAAAACCTTATTTGATTACATTCTCATTGTATGGGTTAACCAATGAAACGTATAGTGAGTTTTGTGGTGTAAAAGATAAAGGCTTTGATAAATTATTAATGTCAACTGAGTTTTGTCAAGAACAAAATATAGATTACAAAATTAATTATATTCTCACAAGTTATAATTCTGGGCAAATGAAAGAAATATTCAAGTTGGCAAACCAAAATAGATGGGAAATTTTTTGTTTGCGCAATTTGCAAAACGATACAGATGGAAATTTTGAACCAGTTAAATGCCAGGCGGAAATTAAAGAAGTAATAAAAAGCTACTATATTTTTAATGACGCTAGGAAGAAAATATTTCATTTTATGAACGCAGTATGGGTAAAAAGTTACAAAACTTGTTATTCAGGAATAACGCATTTTAATATAAATCCTTATGGGGAAATATATCTTTGCAATGCTTGCTTTAGAATTAAACATAAGATCGATACAAATATTTCAGATGCAATAGAAGAAATAAGAAAACAACGGTGTGTAAATATTGAAAAGGAATGTGCTTGTTCAAGATGCGAACTTAGATATTGGTGTGGACTGTGTACACCGATTTATAATGAAAAATCAAGGTCAAATCAATTTAATCAATATTGTAATGAACAAAAATATATTTTTTATCAATTAAGGAGGGATTTTATGACATCCTATAAATTAAAATATAATTATGACTATAGTGAGGTAGAAGGAGATTACATTGAGACCCCTAAGAAAAGCAAAGCAACAACTAAAGCTTTGGTGATAAATGAGACGACATACAGAATAATGAAAGAACTTCAAAATGATGTTCCTGTTTGTGATATAGTTGATGTGCTTTCAAAAATATATACTATATCAAAAGAAGAGTTGTTTGACGATGTAAAAAAAGTTATTAATGAATTGGAAAAGGTTGAATTGATTTACAAGAATGAAAAATAAGTATTTATTCCTAATAGGGGAAATGAGTTTTACAATTAATAGCTCTCAATCAATTGATTTACCATTAAGTTATTCATATTTTATTGTAAAAAATAAAAATGTTCAATCAAATTTTAATATAAATGTAATTTTATCGTCTCAATTAAAAATACTGCAAGGGGAAACCCTCATAGAGCAAAGAACATATAAGTGGGTAAGACACAACGATATTCTTTATTACATTTTCACAAAACGAAATGGTGAACTAAAAGATGATAAGGAACCATGGGTAATAGAGATTCGAAATAAACTGTGTGATTTACATATCCCAAGTAGTGTGATTAATTTAGAGTTTTTTGATCGCCCATGGCTTCATCGATTATTTTCATATTTTTTACCAGATAATTATGTTCTTTCTCATGGTGGGTGTATTGAGTTCGAAAATACCGGATGTCTTATTTTAGGCGAATGCGGAAAGGGAAAGAGTACCTTTATAAATTTAGCAGCAAAAATGGGTTTTAAATCTCTTTGCGACGATCGTATTATGTTAAAGTTTTCTAATGATAAAATTAGTTGTTATTCAACTCCTTGGAATCAAAAAAATCCGCTACTTATTACGAATAAAGTTTGCATAGTTAAAGGAGTATGTTTTTTGGAACACTCCATACAAGGAGAAAACTCAATTAAACAATTAAATGTGGCCGATAATGCAAAACTAATTGTTTCACAATTTTACTTGCCTATACCTAAAAATCAATTATCATATTTGGTTTTGTTTAACAAAAAAATAATAAAATCAGATATCAAAGTATGGGAATATCATTTTCTTCCAAATGAAGGAGCAATTAATGAATTTTCAAACGAATTTAAAAAACATTTTAATAATTAAGGAATTAATACGACTACGAAAATGTCGGCTAAAGTGTTGGGGCGATTCAATGATGCCACTTTATCATCCTGGAGAAAAAATTGTTATAAGCCCCGTGGAGGGAGAAATAAATTTAGGAGATGTCGTTTTATATTTTAGCGATGAAAAAGGGGGCTATTTTTTAGTGTTGCATCGTGTGCATTACATAAATGAGGATTTTGTTGTTTTGAAAGGCGATAATAATTATTCATTTGATATTCCTATATTGAAGAATAGTATATTGGGTAAAACTGAGAGTAAAAATTGTAAACAAATCGACACGGTACGTGCAAAAAATTTTTTTACTGATTATAAAAGGGAAAGATTAGATGAAAAGAAAAAATAAAGGATTAAGAACACTGCTTATGCCAGTTTGGAAAGCAAATCCCACATATGTTGTGCTTTGTTTGATAGGTGTATTAAGCAATATTCCAACACGTGTATTAAATGTTTATACGCTTAGTCATGTCGTTATTTTTGCAATAGAGGGTTCTATAAAAAAAATTCTCATATTAAGTTTAGTGTATTTTATATATATGACTATAGTTACGGTTGTAAAATATCGTTTTGAGACATATAAACAAGTATCAGAAGAAACAATTAGAGAATCAATTAAATCAAGCATATATCAAAAAGTTTGTCAAATAGACGTTTCTGCATACGATAATTCTCAATTTTATGAAGTAAAAACTAAAGTATTAAAAATGTGTGATACTGTAATTCTTCAGAGTTACAATAGGAGCATTAAATTTTTAAAATCGATTGTAAGTGCTTTTACTTATATAGGGATTTTGGTATCGCTAAGCCCAGTTATAATTGCAATAGTCTTGGTGGCTTGCACAATAGCGATATTGATCAATTTTAAAACAGCAAAATATTCAAAACAAAAATTTGATGAATTAACTTATCCTCAACGAAGATTAGAATATATAAATTATTGTTTTGGGGAACGTCAATTTGCAAATGATATAAAAACAGAAAATTTTTCGCCCTTTTTAATGTCTTCATTTGCCTATTATTTTAATGAGAGAAAATCAATATTTAATAGATTGGTAAAAAAAGAATCATATGGAAATATTGGGACAGAATTAATACTTTTAATTTCTGATTGTTCTAGTTGGGCTTATTTAGGTTATGAAATAATCCAAAATAAAATAGTTTCAGGAGAATTTATCTCCATCATTAATTCTATTTGGGGATTAACGCAACAATTATTTAATGTTTTCAATACCATTCCTCAATTGTATGCCGATGGATTATTTGCAGTGGTTTTAGATGAGTTCTTTGAATATAAATCTAAAATTGAAGATAATGGAATCGACACTTTGGATTTAGGTATAAATTCAATTGAATTAATTGACATTGTTTTTTCATATAAAAAAGATCATCTCGTTTTAAATAAAATAAATATGAATATTCAAAAAGGAGAAAAACTTGCCATCGTTGGACAGAATGGTGTTGGGAAATCAACGTTGATGAAATTAATATTGCGATTATATGAGCCTGATGCAGGAGAAATATTAATTAATGGCAATCCATATGAAACTATAATGTTAAATGCACTTTCGAGAGAGGTAGCTGTTGTTTTTCAAGAATGTAATATGTATTCTTCTACAATTGCAGAAAATGTGCTTATGAGAGAGATTAAAGATGCTGATGATGAAAGAATTGTGCGTGATGTTTTAAATAAAGTTGGATTATTACAAAAAATAGAAAAATTACCGTTGGGAATTAATACGTATGTATATAATAGATTTGATGACGACGGTGTTCAATTTTCGGGTGGAGAACTTCAAAAATTGGCAATTGCTCGCGCCATAGCAAAAAACAGTTCGGTTATTATTTTAGATGAACCCACATCATCTCTTGACGCTTTATCTGAAAAACAATTAATTAACTTGTTATATGAAGAGTGTAAAGAAAAGATATTAATTATTATATCTCACAAATTATCACTGATAAAAGATTTTACTAAAATTGTTGTTGTGGATAATGGTGAAATCGTTGAACAAGGAAAACATAATGATTTGTTGGGAAACCAAAAATTATATTATGATATGTGGATTACCCAAGCGAGGTCTTATGAAGTATAGCGATATAAAACAATGTTTTTTGAATTTTTTTGCAAAAAATATGAAATCAGAAAATATTCAAGAAGCATTAGAAAAAGAGTTTCACATAATGCCAGAACTATTGTATATAAGTGAAGAATTTTCAAATGCATTTAAGACGCAATCTTTTATAAATGCACAATATTTAAAAGATATAAAAAAAATTATTGAATTAACAGATAAAAATAACATAAATTTGATATTTATGAAAGGTATTTTTTATGCCGCTGATTTATATGAGAATTATAATTATAGATTTACGAGTGACCTTGATGTTTTAACGCGAAAGGAAGATCTTAATAAATTAGATGAATGCTTACGAGATATAGGCTACATATATAAGGGTGACGTGAATTTGATTGGACAATCTGAAAAAGGACATTTGAAATACACAAAGCCAATGGGGGTATTCGGCAAATTGCTTATTGAGGTTCATACGAGTGTTTGCAATCCAGCAAAATATTACACGGAGTATACGCAAAAAATTTTTGATAATGCATGTCGTCAAGAATGTTTAAATCTTTATCCAACACTTGAGGGAGCTCAAGATCGCATCATTCACAGTTGTCTACATTTTTTTATGCATTTAAAAGAACTATATTCTTACAAACTATTAAAATTATCTCCACGAATCAAGTGGCAAACACTATTTGATATTGTTTTAATGGTTAATAAGTATAATATCGATAAAAAATATTTGTATTATATCGCAAAGAAGAACAAGTGTGGTTTTGATTTATTTATTCCATTCAAATTAATTAACTATATTATACCATGTTTTATAGAAAAAGATATACTCATCAAATTAAAAAACATGGGTTTAGAAAGCGAAACTATGGAGAAGCCTCATTTTAAAAAACTCTTGATTGATAACATAGAAGGAAGAAGACTGGATGAAAAACTTATAAATTTAATAACCTTTGATTATAATCAAATAATTATGTTGTTTGATGGTTATCAAGAAACTTTATCATATCAAGGTGAAGATTATAAAGTTGATATAGGTATTAGCTTAAATGGCAATAATTTCATTTTTGGGTTTTCATTTAATAATCTTGATTTATCTTGTTGTTCGTTGGTGATTCATTTTACGAGTTTAAACAAGCAGACAAATGATATATGTTTGGAAAAAGTGGTATGCTCATTTATTGAGGAAGCAGGTTCTTATTTGCCGTTAGTAAAAATGCCATATAATGACAAGTTTACTAACGAAATCAAAGCAATAAAAACAAATAGGCAGAACAATTTGCAATATAAATATATTATACTGAGAGAAAAATTTATCGAAGCAATCGAAAATGCACCGAATAAAATTATATCTTTTAGTGCATTTTTAGAGGGTAAAAACACATGCTTAACAGGAGCGGATTGGGATGATTTTACGACAATGAGACATTTAAAAATGAAGATTTAATCCTTTGTGTTGATTTTATAAATAAGAAAGAAATCTCTTCAAGCGATGTTTTTTAGTTTTTACATCTCGCAAGCGCGCTGCAACTATTAAGCAAAGATAAGCTGGAAATCATTAAAGAGGGAATATGCTGTTTTAAATCGCTGACGTCTGACAAGAAAAAAGGATTGTAGTATTTTCCTTTCGACTTTACCGATTTTTATAAAGAGAAAGTCGCGTGTGGTTTTACGGCCGCAGAAAAGCTTTATCTTGCCGTGTGGAATTTACGAGAAAAGGGAGAAGTCGTCGTGCCGATAGATTTGGGAATCGCCGCCGTTTCCATAAAATATCCGAAAACGCTCGAAATCAAATATACTTTTAATAAAGACACATTAACGATTACATTTGATAAAGATTATGCGGCAAGATTTTTTGAAATAACCGTCAATAAAAACGGTAACTATTTTTATATTTTTAAAATTATTTTGCCCTATAAAATTTAATTCAAATTATTTCGCAACTTGACGAAGTATCGATAACCAGATGGAAAACAACAAATTTTTTTGCGGTTATATTTTCATATAATGCACTTTTATAATCTTTAATTTTTATTGCTTTCTAATCAAATATAGATGTTACAAAATAATGTGAAACTGGAGCAGGAAATATTAGATTAGAATATTTCAAATGGCATAGGCAAATTTCCTGTGCCGTTGATTTTTTACAAATTTTTTTAAAAAAACAGCATTGAATCGTTTGAGTTTCCTCAAAACGGTTCAACACTGTCTCATTTGGCAGCACGTGCGGAATCCCAACTGAACACTACTTTTAATATATACGTAGTATATATTAATTCGTAAAAACGTGATGAAAAAATACTAAAATTTAAGATCGCAAAGTTAATAACTTACACACTTCTCATATAAACAAAAAGTGCGTAAGCTCTTTTTTGAAGTTACACACTAAATTTTACAATCGGGGATGCGGACGAAAAGTTGGACTTAGGGACACTTAATAAAGGAGAGCCATGTATACAAAAGAACAACGGTTAACAAACTTTTGTATTAAAGTAATTTTAATAAAAAGTAATTTTTACCAAAGGAAATCCATCAGAGATTTTATTATCAAAACATTAAAAACATTTTTACAGATGAGTCGGAATATTTAATTATAACATGCTTTCCTGTTCGACAGTTAAACGTTCTTTCAGAATACATTTTATTACGTCTTCAAACGTCGAAAAGCGACCGTCGTTTAATTTTTCTAGGCGAATATAATAACTTTCGTGATGGGTAAGACCTGAATTTTTATATTTATAAAAATCTTCAACGCCCATCATAAACGGCTGTACATTCTCAAAAATTAATTTCAAACGATTAAACATAAGAAATCCTCCCAAATCAATATCGGCCCAGAATTCGCATTTCGTTTCTTCTCTCATCGCATTTTTCAATAAATTATAAAACTTCGCTTTTTGAGGACCGTAAAATCCTCCGTGATATATAACAAGTTCGTCAATTTTTTTCTCTTTGAGAATGTATTCGTCATAATTTGTCTTGTTTTCTATAAAAAAAACTCTTTTAACCGTCTTGCCGATTACAATCGATTTTATATTATTAATTGCCGTACTTGTAACACTTGCTCCTCCCGAAAGACCGGAGAAATCACAAGGAATCGATTCCGTAATAACGGAAATATCCCCGCAGAATTCAAAAATTTCATTTCTCATGATAATTCCGACTTGCGATAAAACCTCTCTGTCCGTCAATTCCTCGCCGCCGTTACATAATTCTTTGATTGCCGGTTCAAAATGTTTAATAATGGGAATAAGTAATTTAATTATTTCACGCTCAAAATATTTAGAATTGCTATAGCATTTTACGCTGAATGCTCTGACAGTTATTCCGGCTGAATTATCCTGAGGCAAATTAACTATACATTTTATCAGATTTGTAATCGTTATATAATCGTTTTTCCATAATGAATTTAGTTTTTTCTGTATGGAAAATCTTTGTAAGGACTCTTCAATAAAATTTTTGCCCCATTCGATTTGGCAGTTATCCAAATTTTCTTCAAGCAATTTCATTATTGCGGAAATTTTAACAATATCCGATTCTCTGTTTGCAAGAATATATGCGGCTTCGGCGTTTTGTATGTTCAGCCATATTTCTTCGATTAATTCCTCATATCCCTTTCTTAACGTATAATCGATTACATTTTCCTTTTTCAATTCTCTGACGGCATTATAATACTGCGTTTTTGTTTCGTAATCGTTATAATCGTATTCGGGGAAATCTTCTTTGTCGCATTTTAATAAAACGCGCCTTGAAAAATCCGTGTTTGTTACAAATGCCTTACTTCTTGAATATTTATCCAATAATTTATTAAGAATAACTGTTTTCGCATTCATTTATTTTATTCTCCAAATTTTTAGTCCAAGGAAGAGCATGCATTTTATAATTCTCTTTATAAACCAACAAAGTTTTATCCGCCATTCCCATAATGTCAGGCACCTTTTCCGGCGGTGTGCACATAATTATTTGCAGTCCGCTTTTTCGGAACAAATTAATACATTCGATTATTCTTTCGCCGTCCATTTTATTAAACGCTTCGTCAAAAATTACGATTCTGGCAGTATTATTGAACTCGCCGCTTTCGTATACATGATACAGTTGAGCGAAAGACGCGACTATGGCGATGTAAAACGGCGTCTGCGATTCGCCTCCGGACTTTGTCTGCAAAGTTTCGGACAGCCTTTGTTTTGCCCCGTTCGCGTCGGTAACCCGCAAATCGAACCTTAAATATGTTCTGTAATCCGTAAATTTAATTATATTCTTTTCAATTTCGCCCGAATTTCCGTTTTTGCCTGTTACCATATCGAATAAATTATCTATAACGTCCTGATATTTATTTAAAAACGACTGCGTAAATAGCGAAAATCCACCAACTACACGTTCTCTGTCCGTAATCATATCGTAAAACTTATTATAATCAGGATTGCGTTCGACTAAAAATTCATATTGGTCGTTTCCGAAATAAGAATTTTTCAGAGCATTATTCAAATCCTTTACCTGTGAAGTCACCGCTTCGATATTATGGTAAAGTTTGTCGATAAATTCATTCTGGAATTGTTCCTGAGCGCTTTCTTTAGCTCTCTTGATTTTATCCGCGTATTCCGGCAATTTGTTTTTAATAATGATATTATATTCGGAATCATACTCGTCGTTGGAAATATTTCCCGTGTCAAACGAACACGGCGGAAAAGTATTTGCGTATTTTACTCTTTCGTTAATCAATGCTTCGCGTCTTTTTTCAAACGTGGTTTTCATCTGTTCAGCATGATTTGAAAAATTAACGAATAGAGATGATAAATCTTTTAATCTATCATATTCGACGGAATATTTGGTTTCCGCTTCTTCGAGATAAGTCATTCCCGTCTTATAATTTTCAAACTGCGGCTTTTTATTTTCGATTATAGTATCGCAATTTTTAATTTTTTCATTTGCACTGCCATTTTCATTTTCAATCGTATTTATCGTTTTATAACATTCATCGATTTTAATGTCGAGCAGTTTGATATTTTTTTCATTCTCGGCAATCTTTTCTGTAATCTTCTGAAGCCAGGTCAAATCGAGTTTACCCTTTTGAATTTGAATTCCTTTTATTTTCAGCGAGTTTTCTTCTGAAATCTTTATATTTTTAGCGTCATTCAATGCGGAAAATGAAAATTCTTCCGTTAAAAAATTTTCTTTATTGTTGGCATCGGCTAAAACAGTTTCAAGCGGAATAAGTTTTTTAATATTATCACTGTATTCGTTATATTCGCTTTTCTTAACCGTCAGAGCTTTTCCCAACGAATTTCTTCCGATATACGGAGTTGCCCAAAGTTTGGGATTAATAGATTTCTGAACGTAGTTTTTATATAACAAGCCGTCGCTCGAAACCGCGGTTCTGTATTGTCTTAAATCCTGCACGTTTTCGCAGCATATAACGTTTCCAAGCAAATAATTTATATAATCGGCAGCATATTCGTTCCCCGATTTGATTTTTGTGGCAAGACTGTTAGGTTTTACATAAAGTTCTTCATTTTCGCGCAATTTTTCAGAATCGATAAGGCCGAAATAATCGTTAAAGCCAAATTCCGATTTAATCTTTCTATAAATTTTCGACACGGCAATAAAGTCTTTCGGCTCGACTAAAAAATAAAATTTCTGCGTATTAAGATATCCTTCTGCAACATTTCTCCAATTTTCATCTGCCATTTCGATAACGTCGGCAAGAATTAAAAGATTTATTTTTCTGCCGTTTTCCGAATAAAACAAGTCTTCTATTTTATTTCTTATTTCTTCCAGTCCGTTGGGATAAGCCTTTATTCCGCAGGATAATTTTTTAATTGTATTTTCTATTTCCGAAAGTCTGGTCTTTTCGGCTTTTTGCGTTTCAAAAACACTGAAATATGATTTAGCGATTTCAGTTTTGAAATCTTTTATCGACTGTCCGTATTCTGTCCAGAAGTTTTTGTCTGAATTTTTAAGTTTTTCGGCGTCGAATGATTGTAGATATGAATATTTTGAATGAATAAGTTTTGACTTGTCAAATAATTCGGCAAAATCATTTTCTTCCGTTAAATTTTCTTTCATTTTATTCAGGCTATTAACAGAATTTATCCAAAAATCGGCATTATGTCTGATAGTTGTTATCGTTTTATTTGTATTCGAAACAGACTCGTCGATAAATTTTTGTAAAGAGTCAATTTCGGTATTATATTTTTCGATTTCTTTTTGAATGTCGCTGTTTTTCTGCTGAAGCAGTAAATCCAGTTGAATTTTGCTTAATTCGTTTTTCTTGACGTTCAGTTCTGCAATAATTTCATTCTGCGCTTTTATTTTATTCTTATTATCGTCGATCTCTTTAAAATATACTTGTTCTTCCTGTTCGGTTTTCTCTATTTC
>Ga0172378_10005430_pt1 | contig 11902 bp, 6 predicted proteins | sample GrowelOW332metaG_FD_119755 | JGI IMG/M metagenome (GOLD analysis project Ga0172378, IMG submission 119755) | Groundwater microbial communities from an aquifer near a municipal landfill in Southern Ontario, Canada - Pumphouse #3_1 metaG | ecosystem: Environmental > Aquatic > Deep subsurface >... | reverse complement strand
TTTCAGTATGTATAACTATAAATGTATATACAGATTCCTATTATAGTCAAAATGCACAAAGCGCAGCGAGAATAAAATCACCTTTTTCGGAATGCCTTTGAGTAATAAGGCCCTTATTACTCGATAAAGCATGTAGGACAACAGAGTGATAAGGCCCTAATCACTCCCTAAAATGTATAAGAACGGACCCTTATACATTAGCTAACGTATTGTATAACAATGTGTTTGGCAAAAAAATGTAGGAAACAGCACTAAAAACTCAAAAAAAACTTTTTTTTGTCGATATAGGTAGGGCTTTTAGATGCTTTATTGTTGCTAAATACATGTCGAAATAGTCATAGTGCACAGATTGTGTAATATAAAACAGTTACGAATTGATGTTTGTTATTCTTAGTCGTTCGTGTAATATATTCTACCATGATTTAGCAAGAAAGTTCTCCTGTATATAACTTGGCAGCCAATCCTGATGGTTGGGAATAAAATTGAATATTAACAAGAACGACAACGATTTCAATTATGATGCAGCTCATCAAGCAACATAACGGTGTTGTCAAGCAGGATGAGCCTATCCATTTTATGAACAAGTTTATCTATGGTATTACTACAGGCAAAAAGCCAAGTAAGTTAAGTAAATAATTTTGATTGAGCATATAATTCCATGCCAGGCACATCATCATACCTTGACGCAATTGTTTGTCTTAGTCCAAACATACGTCTCTCGGCAGTATCAACTAATTGATCATAAGTTGTAATATAAATTGTTCCTTGATTATTTCCACCTACATTAATGGGAGATGTAACATTAGAAGCAACAGAATCACCTACTACATAAGCTGTGATAGTACAGTTTGGGCCTAAATTAGATGCTCTCAAATCATCAACATACCCTTGCGCTTGATTACGCTCTTCACGAGAAATCTTAAACCCGCCTTTCTTTAATTCGATAAGTAATATCTTTCTTACACTTGAGAGATTAAGGCTATCAGAAATTTCTTCTATTCCAGTAACTCCAATGGTGCTATGAGGTAAACAAATAAAGTCTGGTCTTTTCTTATAATTTGTATCAGGAGAAAAGAATTTATCTTTTCCAAATAGATTACCCACTGCAGTCTTCATCTGTCTATTAAATATATACTCAGATGATTCATACTCAGGTCCGAAAAGCCATCTTGATTCTGTAATTAATGGATGGAGTACGTGTAATTCATCTGTTAATTTATCTCCTGCTAATTTTCTTATTGCAGAAATAATAGAAAGCCTTCTATCAATTTCATTCAATACAACCAAAGCATCTCCCACAGTCCATTTACTTAATAATTCATTCAAACTATCCAAGTCATTCGTACTTAATACGGATAACTTTTCCAATAAGGCTTGTCCTGATTTAGATTTTTCAATATTGATAACCGCTTGAACTGCAATATCTACAGACTCCTGCCTTACTTTAGGATTCTCATTTACAATATTGCTAATAACTTCATCTATTTCCAAACCAACCAATGGATTTACTTTTTTCAAAGATTCCTTTATTGAAGTACCCAAATTTTCTTTCAGTATACTAATAGTTGCAGAAGATATGCTTTCAATACATAAATTCACGTATTTCTCAACTTCTTCATAAACAAGATCCATAGTTTCGGAAGTTCTAAAACCAGTCCAGTCTTCTTTAATCTCGTCGGATAAATTATTTGTTTTAACAATAATAGTATATCTTTTTGCGAGCATAGTTCGACCATCTAAAACTAAATTTTTACCTAACGTCCAAGTCGGTTCTCCTACTAAACGACCACTTTGCCAAAAAGCAATTCCTTGAAATATGCTTTTTCTTGCAGCCTTTGTTGTATCAATAAAATAACATTCTAACTTTATCTTACCATTGTTAATTTTAATTATTTTGGGTTCAACATCTCCTGTAAAGTCCTCTAAATTTAAAGTTGTGTGGTTAACAGTTATCTTAAATTGAGGATCTTGGAGAAATCTCGCAGAAATAACTTGAATTACTTTTTGGGGATTAGGTAGATTCTTTGTAACAATAACTTCCAATCTAGTTCCATTCTTATCAGAATGCTCCACTTTTGAATCAATTACTGCAAAAGGTAAATTATTAACATTCGGTTTAATTTTATATGTTCTTCTATACCCATCTTTAGAGGTAATTACTTTATACTCTGAGCCAAAGCAAAATAATCCGTGTCGTCCAACGCCATTATGTCCGAACGCATATCTTACAGAACCTAAATTATTTGGAAAAACCACCTTTTTGCCTTGTCCCTTGATTCTGTTATATCTCAATGTCATCCATCTCTTTTCAAATTCAGATTCAGTTAATCCGATCCCATCATCCTCAATAGATAAAACTTGATTAGTTGATTCCGGAATTGATATAGTTACATTTGATGCACCTGCATCCCATGCATTAGCAACTAATTCTGTTAGTGCTACATCTGGTTGAGTTACAATTGAACCTAATGAACGAAGAATATAATCTTCTTCATATAATGATGGGAATAGAACAGATTCTGACATATGCTAGATATTTAAGTTACAAATTTAAATAATTTTATTAAGACTTGCCTCTATTTGACATAGAATTAGTGTTAATCACCTTTGTTTTTTATATTATCTGTATGTCAACCTTGGATAAAATGCATATTAAGACTCAATGTAAAGTGACATTGTTCACTGAACGAGAGTAGTAAAGCTGAATAGTGAGCCCATCAATAGAGTAAAACATATGAGTTAATCTCACTCAAATTTGAATTACTTCTTGAGTAAAGTACAAAAAAGATGAATAGAATTTATATTGTTTAATTTAAAGAATTAGTACATTAATGGAATAGAGGAATCTTTTCCATGGATGTATGAATTTGCGAGAGCCTGTCCAACAGGTGTTATTGTAAAATGGCATGGAATCACATCCCACCATTCCCCAATTTTTTTTAAAGAATTATATGAGTTCCATTTAGACATAAAACAATCCTGAAGCTCTTTGTCTTCTATATTTTTTTTATTAATTGTATTAGCCGATTTTCTAATTAAGTCTTTTAGATTATCTGCTAACGGCATCGTGAATTGTTGTCCAGCGTGTAGTTTTTTTATAATACAACAATCATCTATATTATTAGGTAAATCTAATACTACATATCCATTTCTAAATTGATGCGGAACAAAGTTAACCAATGATAATCCATTCTTGACAAATTCATCTTTAATTGTTCCAAGTTCAGGACTATTGGCTTTAATTCCTTCTATAAAAAAATCAGAAAAAATAAGAGGTGTTACATCTTTAACTTTCTTGAAGCTATTAATATTTTTAATACCTAACCGAATTACAGACAATAAGTCTAGATGTTCTAACCATTTGTCATCAATAGGTAATTTAGTCTGACCTATCATTTTAGCATAGAATTGATTTAAAAAATTAAGACCGTCACTAAGTTTTTTAGATGTTGGAACGAATTTGGGAAAAGCATATGCTAGTGTTAAAGCAACCAAAGCCTCATCAGAAACTTGATCAACAATCTCAATAGCTTTTGTAATTCCTAATCTTCTAAATCTATCATGGCCTTCTTTAGTTCTATGTAATAGTAGTTCTGATAATAAATCATAGTCATTTTCCCTCTCAGAAGCAGCTGCTACTAATTGAGCCTTTTGTAATGTAAGTTGAAATGATGGATCCGCAAACGCTTCAAGCGATTTGTCGTATTGTTGCATTTTAGGCAATAATTTATTCTCCAACTTATGAACTCTTTCTGTAGCAATGTCACAAGCTTCATGTGTAAGTTCTCTACAAGCTACCGCAAACTCCTCTTTACAAATCAGTCTTGCACGTTTTTCATCAATACCAATTGAGTTGTAATTATTAACAATGGTGGTAGCCTGCATTTGAGTTGAGCTATCACCTGCCTTTTGAGATTGATTATTTAATTCCATTGTTAATAACATTACCAATTTGACTTTGAGTTGAATTATCACCAGATTTTTGCTTTAAGACATTTTTATTTTTCCCAATGCTATAGCCAGCATAACCTCCTAAAACAAAGCCTAGTATTGTACCTATTATAGTTGTTCCCAAACCATCAAATAACCAACTTATGCAATCCATAGAAATCCATTTAAATATTTAAAGTTTCAAATTTACAATAACGAACATGCGACTCGTCACATGCAAAAATAGTTCATTATTTTAATAATAGAGTATAAAACATTAAATAACTGCATTTCTATCATTGTTTTTCTGCCAAATTCTGTAAATTTGCACAATACGCAATTAAATCTCAAGATAAAAAAAGATATTAATCAACTAAAAGTTGTTCTTGCGAAGAAGAACAAATGATAAGCTAAGCAGGTAGAAATCTTGCAATCAATAGCACGTAGTGTACTAACATCCTTATAATTCTTCGTAGGAAACACTAAGTAAAATTTCTGAACATTGAGTGATCTCGTCAGAAAAGACTGAAATGAAAAAACAAATTAAAAATGGAATCAAAAATAGGATGGATAGACTTATCTAGTAATGATTTAAATAAAGTCAGAAGCTTGATGGATGGTATTACTGGTGGAGTCATAGACGAACTTGGTGTTGGAACTATTAGAGACAAGTACTCTAATCAGTTGTTTACAGGAATATCGACCTTGTTTACGAGAGCTAAATATTACTTTATTACGCCATATATCCTTCTCGAAAAAGAACATAAACAGAATAATGGTGAAACTGGTTTGCAATATTTCCAGCGGTCAGAAATCGAGTTAAATAAGATAATCGATAAATATTATACAGAGCACAATACAAACAATGAAAGCTATTTTGGTAAGGATACGGAAAATGGCGAGCTTAAAAGACAACCTTCAGATGTATATTGGAATGGCATCATACATCTTGGACTAATTCAAGATGCGACATCTCTCAACCAATTACTGAGAAGAAAAAAATCATCAGTTGAAGAATTATTATCAAAGACATCTGATGATGAATTAACCAGAGAACAAGGAATAACTCGTAGACAAGATAATATAAACGTAGGATATTCTAAAGATTGGTTAAATGATATAAAGCAAAATGGATTGCAATTAACACGTACTGAAGCGGAAACATTGTGTTCAAGAATAAAGCAAAAAAATCCTCACAGTCTTATTACTGAGCTCTTAAAAAACAAATCGTTATGGAAAGACTATAATGATTCAATCATCAATAATAAAGTTATTGAAAATCATAAAATATTTGCTTTGACAAATCCATTTGTCCAATTTGTTGAAAAAAGTATTTTTGGAATATCCGATAATGAATTGAAAAATAATCTTATAGAATCACACGATCTTGCAATTTTCCTTCATGGGTTGCATATCGCATATAATATAGCGCTATGGGAGACAGTTGATTACGATTCAGAGTTTATTACCAATCTAAGAGAATGTGGAAACAAATGGCGAAATCAGCTCAATAACAAACTGTTATGTAGAAGTCTGTTAAATCAAGAATTTGATATTTCTACATGCATTGAATCATCCAAAGCGAAGAATTATACAAAATATTTTTTACAAAATGCACAGCGACTTATTTTTGAAAATGAAACCTGGGGAGAAATTGAAGATGAACTTAAGTATATTTGCAAGAATCAGGAGCTAAGAAATAAGAAAAATAAAAGCCGTTTTTATAAAATTGAACATAAGCAGACCATACCTGATATGGATAGCGTAAAATGGATCGGCCTATCACTCATTCCCTATAGATATTATTCCGCAAGAAGTATCATTTCAGATATATATGCAGGTATAGATAATGTTAAAAAATAAAACAAAATGGATGTATTAGCACATAATAATAGAATAGATTACGGTCAGGCACTAATACCAGACGAAGGCTGGGCTACCTCATGGGCTATTGGAACTACATTTAGCTTGGATCTTGATGTATTGCTGACTGTTCCGATGGCATTATTTCATAGACATGATTTACAAACAATCCCTGATATGTCGAATCTCCAAGCAGATATGTTAGACTCACTTGAAAAGGTAAAAGATAGAATGTTTGTATTTGTTCAGCAGAACAATATTAAAGCAATCAAGAAATATTCTTTATTGATATCTTTCCTTGACCATAATATACGAGAAATGCCTCTCAAAATGGTTAATCAGAGCTTTCATCCCAAATTATGGCTGATAAGATATGAGAAAGACAGCTCCTTTAAGTATCGATTGATTGTTATGAGCCGCAATATCACCTCGGCTACTGATTTTGATATTTCGACTGTTATGGAAGGAGAATGTATTCAAGAAATTACAGTTTCAAACGATTCACTTATATCTTTTATGACTAGCTTGATGAATATAAGAGATGAAAAAACATGTTGCACTATTAGGAAGCAGATATGTAAAGAATTGAAGAAAATAAAATTTTCTGCTCCCACACCATTTCAAGAGGACTATTATGAGTTCTATCCACAGATGGAAACGCTCGATGGTTGTCCACTGCTTACTCCTAAATTCAGATATAAAAAACTGATGGTTGTGTCACCTTTTATAGATGACACCTCTCTTGCAATGTTGGAAAACAATGCGGATTATAAGCCAATTCTTATCAGTCGTTTTGAACAACTTGAAAAATGCGACCCTAACACACTCAAAGCGTGGGATTGTTATAGTTGGGCTTCATTAATAGCTGATGAGGACAATATGGATGCAGAATGCAACATCAGTTTGCATGCAAAAATTTATCTTATGGAGACACGTATGCGTCATCTAGGCTTTCTCAGTACAGACCGAAAGAATTGGTATTATTGGTATCTTGGTTCTACCAACTGCACAACAGCAGGGATGAGGAAAAACTACGAGGCATTATTGCAACTAAGAAGTGACAATGAATGTTTGTCTGTAAATCATACTTTAGACGCATTGTTTAAGTCAAATTTAATCATCAAATACAATATTACATCTGACGAAGATTTCAATAAGCGAAAGAATGAACAAGACAAGTTGATATCTTTGGAACTTAAAATGAGGAAATGTATTTTTGAACTTTCAAACCTGCATATTTTTGCCAGTGTTGCTGGTCCAAACAATACCAACAAATATCATGTTTCGATTGTTTGTGACAAAAAGATATGGCTAAAATACCATGATAATTATTGTAATGATTTCAGAATTACAGCCACCTTACCTACTGGTACTAACGAAACATGGGACTTACTGGAAAAAGATAGTATAAAATTCCATCCTATTCTATGCCAAGAATTATCACGATTCTTGAAAATAGCAGTGAAATTGAAAGGTCAATCTTCCATACCAGAAAAATCTTTTTTAGTTGACACAAAGATGGATATTCCTCAACAGCGTCACAATAATGTAATAGAGCAAATTCTGGATACAGATGAGAAGAAACTTCGTTATCTGCTATTCATTCTTGATAATGATATGCTTGAGAAAGATCAATACATTGGCAAAGATAAGAATTATCATAGTGGCAAAACTTCAACTTCAGTCTGGGGGCAATATACTTTGCCTGTTTATGAAAAGTTATTGCTTGCCGCAAGTAGAGACAGAGTTGCCCTAAAGGAATTTATTAGCAAAGCAGAGAAACTGAAAGACTGCAAAAGTGATAAGAAATCAATTCTCAATGATGATTTCTTCAAAATGCTAGAAATGTTTAAAAAATATGTGTGATGAAGTATAAGGAAAAAGTAGATAATGTCAAAAAAAAACTGACAGATATACAAAGTGCTACTGTGGACTATCTATACAAAAGAATGTATGAAGATAAGCAACATCAGCTACGCATGCTCGTAGCTGATGATGTTGGTTTAGGCAAGACTTGGGTAGCTAAAGGACTTGTAGCAAAAATTTATGAAAAACAATTAAAGTTGAATAAGCCTTTAAATGTTTATTATATCTGCTCAAACCAGCAGCTTGCTGCACAAAACTTAAAGCAGGTTAATTTTACGAACGATAGTAACTGTATTACAAGTGATGTTAATCGTATTTCGCTCTTAGCATTAGAACAAGTAAATCACAACTCGCCTATTCAGATATTCTCGCTTACGCCATCAACTTCTTTTAGTTCTCACTCGTCTCAGGGAATCAAGAAAGAAAGATATATTATTTATAATATACTTTCAACATACTCTGGCTTTGCTGAAATAAGTGGTAGACTATTTAGGCTACTAAAAGGTTCTGATAGATCTATAACATGGAGGAAAAGTGAATTCAATGATACTATAAGGCAAGAAGTTTATAATAATTATGGTACTCAACTAAAGCAAACTTCAGTTAAAATAGACGAAAAAGCAGGTTGCTTTGGTGGATATAATATTCAACATAACAATTTATACGATGCACTTTTATATGATATTCTTCCCAATTTTTCAGTAAAGAGAACCAACTTCTATCAAATTATCGGTCAATTGCGCAAAGTGATGAGAGATGTATGTCTTGACTTGATGAATGCAGACATTTATATTCTAGACGAGTTTCAGCGTTATAGCAATTTAATAGAGGTTTCTAAGAATGACGAAGAAGAGGATGAACAATTGATAGTTGCGCATAAAGTATTCTCCCAGCAAAATGCAAGAATGCTAATGCTTAGTGCCACCCCATTTAAAGTATATACTAGTCAGACTGACGAACAACTTGGTCAGCAACATTATAAAGAGATGGAACGTGTATTACATTTCTTGTATGAAGGTAAAAATATTGATTGGAAAAATTACGAAGACAATCGTAATATAATATTCAGCAAAATGCTATCATTGAAAGATGCAAAAGATCGCAATATAGTAATAAATGATATAGAACCATACAAAAAGAAGGTTGAAAATATCTATGCAGGAGTGATATGCAGAACAGAGAAAATTATTGCTTCAAATGATCCTAATGCCATGGTTAAGGATGTTTCTACCAGTCCTATTGCTGTTATGCCAAATGACATTGCAGACTTTATCAATATGGACAATATATTTAAATCCATATATAACAAGAATGGAGAAACAGCACCTTCCCCCTTAGAATATGTAAAATCAGCTCCCTACTCTATGTCATTCCTTAAGGATTATAAGGTTGGGGAAAAGGCATCTGGCATACCACAGAGTCTTAACACTAATGCTTTTGTGAATTTGGATGCTATTAATTCCTATTCTTTTCATGCAAAGGGTGACTGGCCAAATAGTAAACTTAAGCTTCTTACAGATACAATAGAACAGGACTCTATGTTACTTTGGTGTCCTCCTTCTATGCCATATTATTCTCCAAGAGGCGCCTTTGATGGAAAGGACAATTTTAGTAAAACTTTAGTATTTTCAGCTTGGAAATTAGTACCGAAAATGATTGCTACATTAGTATCATATGACGCAGAGAAATACACGATAGGTAAACTGAGAATGCTTGAGAATACAGGTCGTATCAAGTTTAATCTTGAAGATGAGGAGAATGAAAAAGGTATAAAATATTTTCCCGATAGACGCTCTGCTGGCAAAGGAGACGAAGCACGTAAGCCAAGACGAAGATTGGTGTTCAGAAAGAAAAAAGGCATAAAGGGAGTATCTATTGATACGCAGGACCAACTGAACATGACCACACTCCTATTAGCTTACCCATCATGGGCACTTGCTGATAATGTAGATCCAAAGGATTATTTGAAGAAAGCTAAAACACCTGAAGATATAATTGATAGTATTGCTAAAAAATGGAAGAAACAGATTATATCATTCTGCAAAACAAGGGGAACAAGTAAAGTCAGAAAAGATGCACATGTAACTTGGGCTTTCCCTATAATGCAAGATGTGGGCCAATATGATTCGTGTATGTGGATACCTAAAGCCAATGATTTCGTAAGACGTAATCGGCAAAATAAATTAACTTCTGAAAGTGATTCCAAACATAAGGAATCCCTTCTTACTAAAGATTACATGCCCTATCTCGAAAAAATGCTGAAAGATAAGCATGTGCCAGAATTACCTTATACAATCACTCCTGAACAGATTGGAAAACAGTCAAGAATGATGGCGTTGTTGTCTTTAGCCTCACCAGCAATATGTACATATAGATCACTCAGACGTTATTATAAGGAGAATACAGATGAAAGAAAAAACATACTAACAGCTTCTGCATTTATGGTCGGATTGGCATTCATTGACTTGTTTAATAAACCTGAGAGTATAGCTGTTATAGAACTTCAATACAATGACGAAAAAATACCTTATTGGGAAAAGGTGTTGAGATATTGTTTGGATGGCAATATTCAGGCTATGCTTGATGAGTATGTTTTCATGTTGCAGAACGACTACGATTCTGCTTATAATACAGCTGAAGCTATATGTAAAGTATTGGGACTTAGGACCTCCCACTTGAAAGTAGACAATGCTTCAACATTTACAAAAGAGATAATAAAGGACAAGGAGTTCCAAGACGATGTTAGGCATAATCTTCGATCACATTATGCGGCTGCATTTGGCGTTAATACTATGAGCAGTACAGCTGCAACTCGTTCTGTTACTATCCGAGAAGCATTCAATTCACCATTCAGACCTTTTGTACTTGCTACAACAAGCATAGGGCAAGAGGGATTGGACTTTCATTGGTATTGCCGTAGAGCTATGCATTGGAATTTGCCTGAGAATGCAATAGACCTAGAGCAACGTGAAGGACGTGTAAATAGATTCAGGGGCTTGGTGATTCGTCAACGCACAGCTGATCAATATAAAAGGCAATTGGAATTCACTTCAGATAATCCTTGGGATGAGGTATTCGAAAAGGCTAAGGAAAATAGAAATACCGCTGATTTTGAATGTGATATTATTCCTAACTGGATTTTTAATAGTAATAGTAAGAATGCTGTTTGTATTGAGCGTGTTGTCCCTCTCATCCAGTATAGCCAGGATATACAAAGATATGAATCAATGCTTCATGTATTAGGTCTCTACAGACTAACCTTTGGTCAGCCAAGACAAGAGGAACTTATGAGTGGATTAAATTGTAATTTGAAATCCGAACAGATAAACAAGATGACCTTAAATCTTTGTCCATTGAAAAGAAAAGGGAAATAAGGGGCTTGTAATATTGATATGAACCCAGAAAGTTAAACAAATAACTTTTTTTAGAAGATGTGATGTTATCATGATTAGTACCCTATATACAATAATCGAATGTGATTTTCGTTTGTATATAGTATATGAGGTTAAAGTTATTCCTACTTATAATATCAATTGGATTTGTGCTACATATTGACGCGCAAAGTTTTCTTCTTCATGGAAGAGTTCTTGATGCGGCTAATAAGCCAATAGAATTTGCGTCTGTTTCAGTAATGAGTCAGAGTAAATTTACTTTAACCTCTTCTAAAGGTGAATTTTCCATGTCTTTGTTTTCTACTGACAGTATAAACGTTAAGTTTTCGATGATTGGATACAAAACAAAGACTAAGATTTTAATCAAGCCAAAAGGGAAACAAACGTTATTGGTTACAATGTATCCTAGTGATAACACATTAGAAACCGTCCAAGTTACAGGGCAGAAAATACAATCTGGTTTACTACAGAATCTTAAGAAAACCGATTTGCAGAATCTTAATTCTGGCGCTAATTCAAATACTGTTGAAAAACTTGTTCAATTACAATCTGGTGTATCAACACACAGTGAATTTTCATCACAGTATAATGTAAGAGGTGGCTCGTTTGATGAGAATAGTATCTATATTAATGGCAATGAAATATACCGCCCTTTTCTTATAAAAAGCGGACAACAAGAAGGCTTGTCTGCTATAAGTCCGTATATGGTAGAAAATATAGACTTCTCTAACGGTGGTTTTACAGCAAAATATGGTGATAAGATGTCTTCAGTTCTTGACATTACCTATAAGAAGCCTGAGAAATTTGAATCTGTTGTATCCGCAAGTCTAATGTCGGCTGATGCATATATT
>Ga0172378_10005425_pt1 | contig 11906 bp, 13 predicted proteins | sample GrowelOW332metaG_FD_119755 | JGI IMG/M metagenome (GOLD analysis project Ga0172378, IMG submission 119755) | Groundwater microbial communities from an aquifer near a municipal landfill in Southern Ontario, Canada - Pumphouse #3_1 metaG | ecosystem: Environmental > Aquatic > Deep subsurface >... | reverse complement strand
CGACTAAATACTTGTATACAAGCTATTTTAGTTTTAGCTGTAACTAGTTATCTTTATTGCGATAACAAAGAAAAAGCAATTATCATCAATGTTGCAGTTAAATTAGCTAAAAAATATGGTGAAAAAGACGACTATAAATTTGTTAATGCTGTATTAGACAATTCATTAAATGATTAACGAAAACGGTGAAATAAAAGTTATTTCAGTTTCAGAGCTTAATAATTATATTAAGCTTCTTTTTGATAATACGATAACCCTAAAAAATATTGCTCTTCATGGAGAAATAAGTAATTTTAATGGTGCTAATCGTAGTGGACATCTTTATTTTTCATTAAATGATGAAACAAGTTCTATAAGAGTAGTTATGTTTAAATATGATTCATTATCTTTACTCTTTGAACCAAAAAATGGCGATGAGGTCATACTTTATGGTGGTGTTTCTTCATATCCACCAAATGGAACATATCAAATAATAGCTAAAAAAATCGAACTTTTTGGTCAAGGTAATTTATTAATTCAAAAAGAAAAATTAAAAGCAAAGTTATTTAAAGAGGGATATTTTGATGAAAAACATAAAAAAGAGCTCCCTAAATATCCAAATTCAATTGGATTGATTACTGGCAAAAATAGTGCCGCACAAGTTGATGTCGTTACTAATGTTTCAAGAAGATTTCCATTAGCAAAAATAACTATTTTTAATAGTTTAGTTCAAGGAGATTCAGCACCAAAAGACTTAATAAACGCTTTAAACAAAGCTGAATCAGCTAATTTAGATATTATCATTATCGCTCGAGGTGGTGGAAGTTTAGAGGATTTAAGCGCTTTTGATAACGAAGAATTAGTAAAAGAGATCTACAAATGCGAAATTCCAATTATTAGCGCTGTCGGCCATGAAATTAATAGATCATTTTGTGATTATGTCGCTGATAAATACGTTTCAACACCAACAGGAGCAGCTGAACTTGCAGTTCCTGACCAAAGTGAGTTATTAGAAAACCTTAAACAAACAAAAAACTATATTGATCAAATTTTAAACGACAAGATTAATAGCTATTCAATAAGATTAAAAGACTTATCAAACAATAAATGTTTAAAAGACATTGCTTATAATTATGATAAAAACATTGAAAAACTAATGAATTATAGAAAATATTTAGACAATTATCTTAAAAACAAATTTTTAAATTTAGATTCGCTAGTTAAAAGTAAAACTGAAATAATCGAAACACTTAATCCAAAAAAACTTTTAGAAAAAGGGTATTCAATTGTTTATAACGATGAAGGATTAATCATAAATTCAACAAAATCGGTGAAAGATAATCAAAAACTTAAGATTCAGATGAGCGACGGAATCATTCAAACAAAAGTTGCTAATATAGGAGAAAAAAACAATGGCTGAAACTAAAAAGAAAACAAAAGAAGTTACATTCGAAGAAAAAATGAATAGATTAGATTTAATTATTGAAAAAATGAATTCTTCAGTATTATCTTTAGAAGAAACAATTTCTCTTTATGAAGAAGCTCAAAAATTAATTAAAGAACTAGACTCTCAACTCAAAGAAGCTAAAGAAAAAATAACTAAATAGAATTATTAGTATATTATTAGTGGTTTATTAGTATATTTTTATTTTAAATACTCTTTAAAAATGCTTAGATATATCATATTATATAGATATGAGTAGAATAATTCTTCATATAGATCTTAATGCTTTTTTTGCCACATGCGAAGAACTAAAAAATCCATCATTAGTTGGTAAACCTTTAATGGTTGGTGGTGATGGTCGTTGTGGAATTGTTTCGACTGCATCATATGCTGCAAGAAAATACGGAATTCATAGTGGAATGCCTACTTTTCAAGCTAAAATGCTTTGCAAAGATTTAATCATTTGTCCTTGCGACTTTAAATTATATGAACTTTATTCAAAAGAATTTATCGCATTTATCAAGACTTTTACACCATATGTTGAGCAAATGTCGGTTGATGAATGTTTTGCCGATATTACAGAATCGTTTAAAAAATATGGTAAAAATGATATAAATTCATATTTATTACGTATACAAAACGGTCTATATAGTAAAACACAACTTAAATGCTCGATTGGTGTAGCCCCAACAAAATTTTTAGCAAAAATGGGTAGCGACATCAAAAAACCTATGGGAATCACAATAATTCGCAAAAAAGATATTCCATCTAAAATATTCCCTTTACCAATAAAAGCATATTTTGGAATTGGCAAAAAAACATATCCAAAATTAGAAAAAATAGGTATAAAGACAATTGGAGATTTATATTATTCTGTAAAAAATAACGATGGAATCGCAGCTTCTATGATTGGTTCGTTTGCAGATGATATAGTTAATCAATTGGAAGGTCTATCAAGCGATGAACTTAATCTTGAATATGGTGATCCAAAATCTATTGGTGTAAGTCGAACCTTAATGTTTGATAGTTCAGATGCTTATGAAATAAAAAAATATCTTATACAACTTTCTCGAGGTGTAATTAAAGATATGGTACAAAAAGAATTATTAACTAAAACAATATCAATCCAGTTTAAAGATGCGAATTGTGAAACAAATTTTAAAACCAAATCTTTTTCTAAATCTTTTGATGAATATACTGATAATGAAGAAGAAATTATTAACACTGTATCGGAACTATTTGATAATTCTTATGATAATACAGTAATTAGGTTAGTTGGTTTTACAGTTAAAAACTTACAACAACGACATTCAGTTGTTAAACAAATGACTTTTGATAATTACGAAGAACACGAAAAAGAAAACGAAATTGGTATTTTAATTAATAAATTAAATAGAGACTTCAATTCAGATGTATTTAAAAGATTATCTGATATAGAAAAGAAATAAAATGGAAATTAACGCAGCAATAAGAGAATATTTGCAACATTTAGTATTTGAAAAAGGTTTACTAAAACAAACAATTATCGACTATAAAGATGATTTTAATTGTTTTTTTGAGTATTTTCCTAATATTAACGACACTGACCAATTAACTTCAGACGATATTGATAATTTCACTTATAAACAAGGTTTAGACGAACTAAAAGCAACAACAATATCGAGACGCGTTTCAACAATAAAAAATTTCTATATCTTTCTTGAAAGAGAAGGAATATGTAACGAAATAGTTAAAGAAGTAATTTTACCTAAAAAAGAAAAGCATATTCCTACTTTTTTATCAGTTGAAGAAGTTGAAAGATTATTAGATGCTCCAGATCTTTCTACTGAAACAGGAATAAGAGATAAAGCTATGTTAGAAGTTATGTATGGTTGCGGATTAAGAATAAGTGAACTGATAAATCTTGAAAAAAAGATGATCAATTATCCTGAAAGAATAATAAAATTAATAGGTAAAGGCGCAAAAGAAAGAATAGTTCCGATTAATAATTATGCAATTACTTTCTTATATTCTTATATAAAAAATGTAAGAGATAAGTTTCCGAATGCTCAATCTAATAACTTTATTTTTATTAACAAAAATGGAAAACAAGTTAGTCGACAATACTTTTTTTCAGCTTTAAAAAAATATGCTAAAAGTGCTGGAATAGAGAGAAATATTTCTCCACATACATTGCGTCATTCCTTCGCAACTCATTTATTAGAAAATGGCGCAAATCTTCGAACAGTTCAACGAATGTTGGGACATACTAATGCAGAAACAACACAAATTTATACACATCTTTCAAACAAAACTTTGCATAACGCATATGATTTGTATTGGAAGAAAAAATAAACTATAATCAATAAGGATTGAGGTAATAAAAATGAAAAAATATAAAAGAATATTTGTAATAGTTATGGATAGTGCCGGTATCGGTCACGCAACTGATTCAAGCAAATTTCATGACGAAGGTTCGAACACCTTTTCACATATTTCTGAAAATATGCCAATGACATTTAAAATCCCAACACTTAACGCTTTAGGCATTGGAGATTTAGATGAAATTAAAGGAACTTCAGCTGTAGATCATCCAAATTCATTCTCAATAAAATTAAATGAAGCAAGTAATGGTAAAGATACGATGACTGGACACTGGGAAATGATGGGAATTAAAACCGTTAAACCATTCCAAACCTTTACTGATACTGGTTTTCCAAAAGAACTTATTGATGAGCTTGAAAAAGAAACTGGTCATAAAATTATTGGAAATTACTCCTCCAGTGGAACAGAAATATTAACAGTTCTTGGCGAACAACAAATGAAAGAAAATTCACTTATTGTTTATACTTCAAGTGATTCAGTTCTCCAAATTGCTGCTCATGAAAAAGTTACTGGTTTAGAAGAATTATATAGATGCTGCGAAATTGCTAGAAAATTATGCATGAAACCTGAATGGTTTGTCGGTAGAATTATCGCAAGACCATATGTAGGTACTAATAAAAACGATTTCAAACGAACTAGTAATCGTCATGATTACACAATTTCTCCAACTGGAAAAACTGCAATGGACATCCTTAAAGATAACAATATTACAGTAAGTTGTGTCGGTAAAATTAACGATATCTTCAACGGTTGTGGTGTTACAGAAACAGTTCACACAGTATCAAATGAAGATGGAATGGATAAAACTGTTGAAATTGCACAAAATAAATCTTTCAAAGAAGGTTTATGCTTTGTTAATTTAGTTGAATTTGATAGTGAATTCGGTCATAGAAGAAATGTTATTGGTTATGGTCAAGCACTTGAAAGATTTGATCGAAGATTATTAGACTTAATTAATGTTGTTAATGATGATGATTTAATTATGGTTACCGCTGACCATGGTAACGATCCAACTTTTAGTGGAACGGATCATACCAGAGAAAAGGTCCCATTATTATGCTACTCTAAATCTATAGTTGATGGAAAATACCTTGGCGATCTAGACTCATTCGCAGATATTGGTGCATCAGTTCTAAAGAATTTCAATTTAAAGAATTCTGAGAACATGATTGGAAAACCAATTGTTGAATTATTTAATTAATAATTAGAAAGAAGAAAAAAATGAATAAAAGATTAAAATTGTTTTTAGGAGCGACTCCTTTATTTTTAGGAATTACTTTAGCAAGTTGTGGTGGGACTCCATTTATTGATGAAGGGGAAGAAAACTTCTCATTAATTTCACCAGCCGGTGCTCCAACATTATCGATTTTCGATACTGTCGCAAATAAAAGTGGTGCTGAAACCACTTCAAATGTCTCTCAAATTCCAGGTTATTTACAAGCTGGAACCTATAATTATGTTGTTTTTGACTCAATTAATGCATTAAAACTAACAAATAATGCGAAAAAAGCTAACTACACATACCAAACGATGTTAACAGGTGGAAATTTCCATTTAGCTGGTTTCAATAATGAAACTGAACCAAAAGTTGGAGATAAAATCGTTACTTTCGGTAAAGGTTTGATTCCAGATTTAGCTTTTAAAACATGTTATCCTGAATTATTCGTCGAAAGTAATCTCGACAATATTAAATATGTTGAAGCTGTAAATAATACCGTTCCAGTCCTTAAATCTGGATTACTTGAAGGTGAAAAAATTGATTATGTTTTCATTGCTCAACCAGCATTATTTAATGTAATTTCATCGAATAATACTGATGATAACACAGAAAATAACATTACTGATGTTAAAAACTTGAATGAAAAAATTAAAGAAATTACAGATGGAAAATTTGATTATATTCCTCAAGCAGCAATTTTTGTTAAAGATGATTATTTAGCAGCTAAACCAAATTACGTTTCAAATTTTCTTGAAGATGTTAAAAAACAAATGAAAGCTGCACGTACTCCAGAATTAACTACAATTAGCGAAAGTATGAATAAAGTCGAAGATCAAGCTTCGAAATATGGATTTACATATAAAGTTGTTGAAAAACTACAAGCAGATGGAAATAATCAATTCGGAATCATGGATCCTGAAAAACCAGTTTCTATCGATAATATTAACGAATTCCTATCAAGTATAAATGCAGGTTTTGAAATATCGAAAAAATAGACTAAAATAGATAATAATGAATAACAAAAAGCAAAATCACCTTAAAAACTCAGTTTTGGTCATTATAGGAATATTGATTTTGCTTTTAATTTGGGAAATATCAAGTTTAGTTGTTAATAAAATTAACGTATTTCCTGATGCCGTCGTTACTTTTCAAAGATTTTTCCAATTATTAGGTGATCAGAGCATTTATTTAGCAATCATATCTAGTTTAGGAGTATTATTATTAACTTTATTATTTTCCTTAATTGTTGCTTTAATTTTAGGAACGATATCAGGTTTATCCAATACAGTTAACAGAATATTAACTCCAACAATAACATTTATGAAAGTTATACCAACTGCATGTATAGTAATCTTGCTTATTATATTTGTAAAATCTATTTATTCGACAATGATAGTAATTTTCTTGGTTGTTTTCCCAATCTTATATGAATCAATTGTTAATGGAATTCATAATTTGGATCAAAATATCATTAATTCACTTAGAATCGAAGGATTGTACTCAAGAAACTCAATATTTAAGGTAATTATTCCTCAAATTCTTCCATATCTTTACGTTGGAATTGTATCATCGTTCGGTTTAGGGATGAAAGTTGAAATTATGTCAGAAATAATTGTTGGTAGTGTAAGTTTTGTTGGGTTAGGACACCTTATTTATACTGCATATGCAATTAATAATGACTATATACAATTGTTCGCTTTAACATTGTTAACTTTATTTTCTTTCGGTGTAGTCGACATTATTCTATATTTGATTAAAAAATATTTTAAAAAATTTACAAAATAACTAAATTCCTTACGAATATACTTATGAAGGTAAGGTATTTTTTATGTCTAAAAATGATAAGCAAAAGACTGTTTATATTGTTAAAATCAAAGAAAACATTGATTTCGGCCAAAGAATCGAGTTAATTAATCATAAATTGTCTGAAATTGATCAAAAAACAAACAAGAATCATTTAATAATGATTTACCAAGGTGAAATTTTCAAATATTTACGATCTGATAATCGATTTGGATTATGTATTTCTTTAGAAAACTCATTTAAAGAAAGAAATGATGTTCTGATTTGTCCATTATTTAGCAGTTTATCAAGAGCTGATCAAATTAACGGCCTAAATTTAGGTATGATACCAGAGTTATCTATTGATTGTGATTTTGTTGCAGGAATTCACAAAATTTGTTTTATCGATAAAGAAAAACTATTTATTGGAAAAAAAGATGAAAGACCATATTCTTTATGTATATTGACAAAAGATTACATTATAAATATTTTAAATTATTACAAAATAATAATTGAAAGAATTTTGCTAAAAGATGTGAAAATGAAAACAGTATATACATGCTGATAAATAAATAGTAAGTTATAATGTAGATAACAAGTATATTTTTAGTAGTTTTATAGGTTCAAAAATGTGGAAAAGTGCCTTAAATTAGTACATTTCTTTTGATAGAAAAATAATTTAAAAATTAATAAAAAATAAAAAGTATCGATTAATTCATTATTTCTTTAAAGTTTATTTTACATAATAGATATTATGCGAAGTAGTATACAAATTAAAAAATTAGAACTTCTAAAAAGAAATCCTATTTACCTTCAATTATATTGTCTAAATTGATTCTTGCTCTTTCGTTTTCGCTCATAATATGAACAACCACATCGTTTAAATCGACAATAATCCAAGTTGAACAATTTCTTCCTTCAATATGGTTTATTTTCATTTTATTCTTCTCAGCTACATCTTGAACCTCTTCTGATAAAGCGTTGAGATTACGTTCGTTTAACGCTGTACATACAATAATTGAGTCACATAATGGGTTTTTACCCCTAACATCATAGAATTTAACATCATTAGCTTTCATATCTTCTAACGCTTTAATAATTGCTTTTTCATTTTTATTCATCATTTTCTCCTTTTTTCCTATAAAAACAGCCATTTATTGCTCTAAATAGCACTTTTTACATTTATTTGTAAGCAAATTGCTTGTACAACCACCACTTTCATTTTCAATAAAATCAATATTAGTTTTAAAAACATATACAAAACCTTTATTGTAATCTTTTTTGCATGCTTCGATCATATCACCACTATCATAACCTCTAGTTGGTTCGATCTTATCTGCTGCATAGATAATCTTTTGCATAGATGTTAAGTCGGAATCTCCCGATGAATGCGTGAGAATTGCATTTATGCACTCCTCATTAATACATGGAAAGTATTTCTTTGCAAGAAAAGCACCAGTATATTGATGATATGCCCATAAAGGCATACAACAATAGGATCTATAATACTTCTCCATAATCATTAATGCTTCCTTTTTATCATATTGCTTACCTATATCGTGTAATAAACCTGCAATATAGAATAAATCGGGATTAGCTAATTTGTTCGAAATAGCTATGTCATAGGCTGTATTTGCGACACTAACACAATGTGCCAATCTTTTACCCTTAATATTATTTTCGACGATACTCATAAAGTAAAGATGATGTGTAACAATATAGTCTATTACTGTTTTTTTAGTATCTAAATTCTTCAAATTTCTAATATCAAAAGAAGGATCTAAAAAATTTTCTTTTGTATTGAGTTTTCCATTTATTTTACAGATTTTCTCAGCATCCACTAGATTTGACTTTTCATCTAAAATTAATACTGAATAAGTACTAATGCAGCCATTACTTATTGATTCTAGTAGTTTTTTTAGTTCGATAATTGTGTCAACTTGATTGATAAAATCATAACGAATTGTATACTTGATGCCTAAATCTTTTAAAGCGACCTTTATCATTTCTTCTCTTGTTTTAGAGTCAGAAAATCTTGAGAATAACATATAAAAAATATAGTTAGTATCACTACTATTATTATCTTGAATTGCATCTATAATCTTATTATTAATTGGATCGAATGTTGAGAAAAAGACAATATTTTTCATGATTTATAGTTTAATACCATTTACAATTTTTGGATTCTTTCGATATAAAAGAACTGTATGTCCAATTTGTTGAACTACATCTGCATGAAGAGAACCACTAATATCTAAAATAAGTTGCTCTAAATCAGCATTATTTAATGCACTCTTCAAGAAACCAATCTTAATTAATTCGTGTTTTGTGATACCTTTTTCTAAAGTATCAAGAACATCTTTATCGACTGTATTTTTACCAACAACAAATTTCACCACTGATTGAGTGTGTGATAATTTTCTTAAAACAATTTTTTGCTTACTATCTAACATTTTTGATTTTACTACGTGTTGTATACACATAGACTCCTTTTGGAACAAATATTCTAAATACTTGTTTATTTCCTATAAAATGCATCCAACCTAATCCTAAAATACCAACGTCACGATCACCAGTTTCAGTGATTTCAATATCGAAAACATCGAAATCGGCAAAACTTCTTAATTTCATTGAAGATGGAACTAACGACTTTCTCGATAAAGCTGTGCTGAAATGTGCTTCTCCACCCTTTGTCGACTTTAATTCAACGGCATTGTTTACATAAATATCAACTTTTGTTTCATCGCCTTTGATAAATTCAACTAAAGCCAATCCACCACATAAAATCGATAAACCTTCATATAATTTAAACGATCTAGACGATATAACTTGACTTGGAATAATTTTATGACCGACTAATAATTCAACTTGACTTAACATTGAATTATCAATAGGTAACCCAGGTGTCTCATAAATATATCTATTATTTCCAATTGGAATTTTGAAGCCTCTTAATGAAGTTTTTGGGAATGTGTAAGTAATGACCATTTCTTTTGTATCATTATTATACTTTTTCAAGAATTCATAAATTAAGGCTGATTTACCACTAACGCTAGATCCTACAAAATAAACATTTTTACCATGGGATAATTCTTTAATTTTTTCATACATTAAATCAATGTTATATCCTGTTGTTGGCGATGTTAAGACAACACCTTTAACATTAAGCTTCGCAACTCTTAATCTATGGCCAACATATTCAAGTAATTCTTTATCATCCACATTTGATGGGATTAAATCACGCTTATTTCCAATTGCAAGAACATCACATCCATTCAACATATCAGTAACCTTACTGATGAACGAACCTTCAAATGAGAAAAGGTCAACAACATAGACAACTAAATCTTTATTACTTTTAATTTGTTCCAAAATTGTAACGAATTCATCATCTAATTTACATTCTTGAGGAATCTTTGCTGATTCACTTTCGTAACAATTATCACATAAAAGTAAACCATCTGGATATTTTTCAAGAGTTTCTTTTTTGACATATCCGGGAAGATCTTTTTGTTCGCATTGTAAAATTTCACCACAGTGATAACATCTTTTAACTTTACTAAATTTTGGCATACAGTTCTCTCCAATCTTTTGATAAATTCTTTTTAAGAATAATTTTACGATTTCTTTCGTCAATTTTTCTATTTAAAATAGTAACGATTTGATCTTTACTTTCAAGTCTAGTTGTTAAACACGATTTAATTCCAATATTATTAGCACATTTTATATCGGTGCAAGTTTGATCACCTATCATTATAACCGATTCTAACGGAATATTCTTATCTTTTAAATACTTTTTTAATCTATAAGGAAAAGGTTTAAAAGCTCTGTGAAGATAATCTACGTTAATCTCAGATGAATATTTATTAACTCTCTTTTTCTTATTATTACTAATGATTATTGGAGTAAAGCCACTTTTCTTAATAGTTTCCATCAATTTAACGCATTTTTTTGATGGCAATGCAGTATGCGGTCCATCTAACGTATTATCTAAATCAAATAAAAGGTAGTTGACGCCAATTTTCTTAAAAAAATCTAAATCAATATCATAAATTGACGATGCCATGCAATAAGGTACATATTTTTTCATAATTCAATTATAAAGAAAACCACACATAAATAAAACAAAATACTATGTTTTTTTATTCAACTGTAAGATAGAATATAAACATGTTAGAAAACCCAAACGAACTTCGTAACAATATCTCAAGATTTTTAGGCTTAATTGGTCTATTTTGGACCACTATATCTGCCTTTTTAGGCATTCCATTCTTTATTATTGGTTTGCTTCTACCTATCAAGACAAGAAATCAAAAAGATTCTTTTTTCAACATTATCTTTAATGTAGTCTGCTTAATAGCTTCTATTCTCTATACTATTTTTATACTAATAAAAATAAATAGTTAATCACCCATATCGTCAAAAATTGAAATTTGTTGATAATTATCATCTTTTTTTGCGTCATTATCATTCTCAATATCTTCATGTTCTACTGAAAAACCAGGATCAATATCATTATCATTTTTAGAAACAAGAGGCATTTCAGATTTAAAACTTGAATCAATAACATCAATACTATTAATATAGATAGAATTAATATTTTCTTTTGATTCGAGCTCAATATTTGCCTTACAATATTTATCAACTGGAGTTAAATAATAGTCGTTCATATCATACGATTGAACAGTTTTATCATCCATTAAACAATATAATTTAATTGGTTGGTCTTTATTTAAGATTTTTTGTGCATAAACTAACGAATGGACATCAGATTTGAAAGATTTAAATGCAACTTGTGTTTTTCCAAGTCTATCTGTTAAAAACGCTGATGTATTCTCATAAATTCTATACATTTTCTTATCGGTAACAAGTAAAATTTTTGACTTTTCATTATCTGTAAAAGATAAAACAGCTTTAATTTGAGAATTCTTAAGAGTTGAAATAGCCTTAACACCACTAGTCTTTAAACCAGTTTGAGTAATTTGATTTTCATTAAAATAAGTAATATTACCTTTTTCAGTAATTACTAAAATATTACTATTTCCGTTTAAAATACAAACATCCGAGACTTCATCATCTTTTTGAATCTTCATGCATGTAATTGGTTTTGAATTTCTT
>Ga0172378_10005424_pt1 | contig 11908 bp, 12 predicted proteins | sample GrowelOW332metaG_FD_119755 | JGI IMG/M metagenome (GOLD analysis project Ga0172378, IMG submission 119755) | Groundwater microbial communities from an aquifer near a municipal landfill in Southern Ontario, Canada - Pumphouse #3_1 metaG | ecosystem: Environmental > Aquatic > Deep subsurface >... | reverse complement strand
AATAGTGAAATAGATTCTACCTATACTGCAACTTATTATCCATGGTGTAAATACTTTGATGGTGATAATAATAAATACGTATTCTTACCTCCTACACGTGATGTAGTTCGTAATATCGCATTAACAGATAACATTGCTTTCCCTTGGTATGCAGTCGCAGGTTTTGGTCGCGGTGAAGTTAATTGTGTTAAAGCACATATTGTAACTAAAATTGAAGACGAAGACGCTCTTTATAATGCTTTCATAAACCCTGTTAAATCTTTTGCAGCTGACGGTACTAAAATTTGGGGTAACAAAGTAATGTCAAGTGAAGGTGATGAAAAGTTAACTAACAGAATTAATGTAAGACGTTTAATGCTACGAGTTAAGAAGTTGGTTACTGATGCAGGAAAGACATTGGTATTTGACCCTGATGACTCAGCAATCGGTAATACTTTTAAAACTAAAGTTACACCAATATTGGACAGTATCAAATTAAATAGAGGTTTATATGATTATCGTGTTGAGGTAGACAATAGTGTTGAAGCAAGAGAGCGCTTAGAGCTAAATTGTAAGATATTTGTCAAGCCTACTAAAACTACTGAGTATATAAATATAGATTTTATTATTACTCCTGAAAGTGTAAGTTTTACTAACGCTTAATAATTTTAAATAAAAAAGTTTAAAAGCACCGCAATTAATTTTGCAGTGCTTTTTTATTTGTCTTTATTTTTATTTATTCCACAAATCTATTATTTTTCCTATTAATGGATTTCTTACAATATCTTCTTTTTCAAATTTAACTACATCGACTTCTTCAAGTTCTTTTAATTTATTTATAGCATAAATCATTCCTGATGTTGAATTAGTTTTTTTAATATCTTTTCTATCCATTTGTTCTTCATCACCTGTACAAATAACTTTGCAATTATTTCCCATTCGCGTAAGTAGAAGTAACATATCTTGTTTTGAATAATTTTCAGCTTCGTTAATCAATAGTATACAATTATCAAATGTTTTTCCTCTAGCAAAGTTTACCAATTGGTAATCTATCGCTTTATTACTAATTAATTGATTAACTGTACTATCAGGATTTTCATTACCACTTTGTCGTAATATCTTAGACATTGTATATTTATCCGCTTCTTGATAAACTTGCGTTTTTTCTTCTAAAGTACCTCTTAGATATCCAATATTCATTGCTCCTGCTTCTACTGTTGGAACTATAAATATAAGTTGGTTAAATTCATTGGCTTTGTCTTTTAAAGCCTTTAAAGCATAACCTATACTTAGGAAAGATTTTCCTGAACCTGGGGAGCCTATTCCAAAGCATATTGTTTTATTTTTATTTTTTAGAATATTAAGGAAATTTTTCTGCTTTTCGTTTTTACACTTAACTTCTACTTTGTATTTAAAAGTATTATCGTTCTTAAGCTCTTTTACCTCTTCGGTATTTTCTTCTCTTTTTTTTCTTGGCATAGAATAATTTTTATTACAAAATAAGCGTATAATATTTTTCTTAAACATTACGCGCTTATTTTGTCATTATTTTTTTAATATTATCAAATAAATTTATTTGTTACATCTTCAATTATTGTGAACTTGCATAATTTTTTATATGTTATAACTTCGTTGTTACGTTTTACTTTAATGTCTATATAATATTCGTTAGGTAAAAGGTCTCCAATTCTTAGATAATAATTATTTTCATTATTAGATAGATTAACATTATCCCAATCTATAGTTGTTATTTCCCTTTCTCCATCTTTAACGTAAAGTCTAAACTTTAAATTTGTAAGATTCACCTTTTTATTATATGAATAAGGTTCTTCGCATTCAATAACAATTTTTCTTATTTCTCCGTCACTATTAATAAGTTTTTCTTCATTTTTTATACCATATACATTTGGAAAGAAGCGTGGCTCTGTTTGTATTGCATTACCTATGGTTACTTTTTTTATATTAGGTTGTACTGTAAAATATTGTTCTACATCATGTAATAGTTCTCCTTTGTATTTTAGATTACTCCATTCATCGTAAAGCATTGTAATATTGCTATAGTCTTTTGAATTAAGTATAATATTAGCATAATATACTCCTTTAAATTCTTGAAAAACTTCATATTCTTTATCTTCTATTTTACAAATTGGTAATTCATCTAAATTTTCAAGATTACCATCTACTGAAGAGTATATATATAGTTTATTCACAGTGTCAAGACTGAATTTTTGCCTATCATCACATATAAAGTCTTCATATAAGCTATCAATAACAGGTGTAAAGAAAGTATTAGTGTGGTTTGTGAAAAAGCCTGTATAACTAACTATTCCATTTTTTTTAGTTCTTTCTATCATAGGGGCAAATGCAATACCAATACCATTATTAGGTATTTTTTTATCAATAACTGAATTTATATATTCTGTTACATCAAGATTGATATTTTCGTTCCCTATATCAAAATGTTGAGTTCCGATTATAACACTTTCTTCATTAGCAGCGTATTTTTCATATTCATTTGATAAAAAATCATTACTATAAATTCCGTCTGTTGTAATTATGTCATCAGTAGACATGTCACTCCATTTTCTTCCATTACTTGATTGGTACCAATTGCTGCTATCTTCTGAAATCATTTTAGAACTGTTAGTAGCGTTAGATGAAGTGTATTTACTATAATATCCTTGGTTGAAGAAATTATTTTTTCCGTCAAAACCTGAACCTTCATCAAAATAATTAGGTAACATAAAAAAAATCACATCAAAAGAAGTTGCTCTTGTTCTTAAACCTTCGCTTATCTTACTTTCGTATATCGAATGAAGTTCTGAAGAGTCTATGGAACCTGCATTAGTCATATAAAATATATGTTTAAATTTTGCCTTATTGGGGCAAGTCTTGTCATTAATAGCATTGCTAATATTATCTATTGGGAAATGAATAATCATTCTCGAAATATTTTCGCCATAATTAAGTTCTCCTATTGGGTTTAACCCTGTATTTAGACTTGTACCTGAGATAATAGTGTTACATTTGTCAATATATGTCTTTAATACCATGTTTAATTTAATCTTACATTATTAGATTTTATATCATCTAAGTTTATTTTTTCTAATGATTTAATATTATCATCTTCGATACTTTTACAACCTGGGTAAGGATGTACGTGAGCTATTATTGCTGAACGCATTTTAGACAGAACGTCAACTAATACCTCACCAAAGACAGCAGATTGTGCGCCTTTCATTATTGAACGGATATCTTCGTCTGATAATAATTCATCAGAAGTTTCGCTTCTACTTGTAGCTTTAAAAGTTTCACTTTCGGGAGATACAGTGTGTCTATTATGTCCTATAAGATTTATCTTGTCGGCAACGACATTGACAACTGTATCAGCTTCCATTGACGGCTCGGATGATAGATTTTCACTATGCTTAAGCTGTATATAGGCAGGATTTATATTATTGTATAAGATATTACCCCTAAACGAACTATCGTTGCCTATGGCTGTATTTCTTATGCCGCAACGTAAATCTATTTCATTATTTTTTAAGATAATATCTTCACCTTTACGTCCTATAAGAGATATATCTTTTTCGCTTGGGAAAGAACCACGTGTTTCAGGAAATAAATCTATACTTTTACTAATACTTCCTGAATTAGGAGATGTCATGAAGTCAGTCGACCCGTTACCTTTTAAATAAGGGTCAAATTCTACGTTCTGCGGCTGTGAAATGATTGGACCGATGAAATACCTCGTGTCGTCATAATTAGACGTTGTAGACAATAAAACTAATACGGCTTCCTTTGGTTTTGGGAGAATATTAATAAATTTTGGCATAAGAGGATAGGACCATGGAATCTTATCAATGGATTTATTACCGTCAGATTTTATTTTGACTTTGTAACGTCCTAATTTCTGTTCATCCTTGAAATCGAGTATTTCTCCGATAACTATATTATAACCTTCCATAACTTATGTATTTTTAAAAAATTCCGAAATTAGTTCTTTTATCCAATACCCCTTGACAATCTTTGTATTTATTAGTTAATAATTTCATACTTTCAATTGTTTTGCTTAAGGTTATTTTTAAGCTTTCATATTCGTCATTTATATTTTTTAATCTGAGTTTTAAATCAGAATTTGATAAATCATTATAATTCTCTTCTTTCATATTCGCTAAATTATTTGAGCTGATGCTCTTCCTATATTATTAGTTGATGTAACTATTACAGGACCTCCTGCATTCTCTCCTTGTCCGATGCTTGTAATGCTTCCTGGTGGAACAACAACTTGTATATTGGCATCTTCTTGAAAGGCTCTATATACTTCTTTAATGATATAATATATCAATTGATTCATCATATTATTAGTTCCGTCTGAAAATTGAGCGGATGTAGGAGCTCCAAAGTCACTTTGTGATGAAATAACTTTTGCTGCACTTTCCATAGCTGATAAGCCAGGCCTTTTTAAAAGAGAACTTGACATTATAACTAATGGTAAAAGTTTAGCTGGCTGTTTATTAGCCTTAAATATATTTTCAATGCTTGTGCATATTCTTTTAGTTGAAATCATTAGCAGTTTTCTTTTGTTGGTAAAATGTTATTTATATCTGTAGTATCTACTTCTCCGTCATTTATAATCACGCTTTCGTCTGTTTCGTTTCCGTAATAGCTTATCTTTTCTTTAGCTTTATTCCATAAGTCAGTTAAGTCTTTCAGAATGGCTAAGTATCTTTCAGCTTTTTCTTTTTCAGTTTTTAAAACCATACATGCAATTGTGGTTTTTATTTCCTTAGCTATTATCTTATACAATTCATTAATTATTAAATCGGCTAAATCTTGGAAAGTACTACTTAGTAATGAAGCTATGCTCGTTAGAAATGAGTTAAAATTTAAAGACCCTGTCTTATCTCCCATTATTTGTTTTTCCATTTCAAATAATAAAGCTATTTTTGGAGAAATTAGATTTATCACCAAACGATTTAGAACGCCTTGTAATAATTGAATTATTAATGAATTATTTATTGAAGCCTTTTCATTATTATCTAAAGTATTTGTAATATTTTCTATAGTTGTTGTGAAAGACCTATGAATAACTGTTTTATTTTCTTCTTTTGTTGCATCTGAAGAATATTCATTAAGTATATCTATTACATTACTATTATCTATTATTTTTCCCTCATTAGTAGCACCAATAAAAGAATAGTAACCTTTACGTTTTTTTTCTGAATCATCTAACATTTCAGAAAATCTATTGTTCGAAAAGTTAAAAAAGCAATCGTCATATTCACTTCCTTCACGTTCAAGCTCGTTTTTAATAGTTTCGTTTACCATCTCTATTATACGCGACCTTGAGCTACTAAGTCCTATTGACAGATTAGATGCTGTATTAAGGACATCATTAACTGAAATTGAAGAGACTGAGCGGATATTTGAAATAGAGTTTATTAATTCTGTTGCAAGTGTTTTACTATCATATAATTTCGTACCCATAACTAAATCATAAAATAAATCATAAATTGTAGTTTTAGGATAACATTCGTAAAGTATTTCTGTTAATATACTTTCGTTAGTAATTGGGTTGTGGTTACTATCTACTACTTTGTAATCATCTATGGAATAAGCTATTTCTAAATAGTAACCATCATGTATTAACTCAAGATAAATATTTTTAGAACCCTCATCTATAGTGAAATGTGATTCATCGTCTTTTACTAAACATGAAAAATTGCCATATTTATCTTTTTTACCATGTTTATCTAATAATATTCTTTCTGAGCCTGTTAGTATATTAAAGTTCTTTAGTATATCCTTGAATTTAGAAAAAATCTTCACTATTCTAAATGGTTCAGGTAAAACTGCTATTTGAAATGTATTTTGTAAATTACTATATGTTGCTTTGCCGATACGAGGAGTTGTTTTTAATGAAGTTATATTATTATAATATCTACAATATAAAACAGCTCGGTCTTTTTTGTAATTACGCTCTTCACCACTTAAAGAACTATTTAAATTAACATAGTAGTTAGTTGAATATAAATCACAACTTGCTTTAGCTATTGTTGCTTCCCATGTTCTCCATGCGTAATTTTTGATATCTTCACTTACATCATTTTTTATACACATTTCAATAATGCTGCTTTTAGGATTGCGTATAAAGGTAGTACCAACTAATGGACCGAATGATATATCTTGCGTTTTATTAGTTATATTTGTTAACTTATACACACTACTTAAAAATGTAGGAATTGTTTCACTATTATTTCCATTATTAATATAAGGTTTTAATAGTCCATTATATTTTGTTGCTAAGTCATTAACTCCATTATTTAATAATATTGGGGTCATGTGCTCTCCGTAATGCATTAAATACCACAAAAAGCAATTAGCATCTTTAGCTCTCGCGAATTCATAAGGAGACCTAAAACTTAATTTACCTGTGTTTATATCTATTATAGTATTATCAAAATAAAAATTACTTCCTTCTCTCGAAAGAGGTGAAAGGTTTAATATATTTTCATAATCTATAGAAGCAATATTTATCATGAATCCACGCTGATTATTTGTACCTGAAATTTGTGCGAAATCATTATTCGGAATTATTCTGAATTCTGAAGGTATTAATGGACTTTCAAGACAAGATGTTTTGCTTATAAGGTTACTTAGTAAAGAGCTCTTGGCAGTTGTCTCTATTACGGGTAATTCATAAATTAATAAATCTTCTATAAAATTTAGTAATTTATCGTAAATTCCTAAAGAAACAGATAAACCAATTAAAAAATTAAACGGTCCTCTTTCTAAATCGTTTAAGGAATTAGTATTCATTTCAATATCACTCACTTTATCACATAAAGATACGGCAGCATCTATATTTTTATAGACGCTGTCTTTGGCATTTTTTATTGATGCACTTTCTTTTGTGTTTGTGGATGTTACTGCTGACATTATTTATTTAATGTATAAACTTGTTTATCTTTATCGTGTTCTTCTGAAATAGCTGCTATTTGTTTCTTTAAAGATTCTACATCCCATGTATCATTAGATTCTACATTATTCATGGCTTTATTTACATCACCGTTGAATTTTAAGACTTCAGATAAAACTTTACTTATATCTATTTTTAAACGAAGCATTTTTTCCTTTATTGACAACATGTCGTTTATTGCTTTACTGTATTTCGCTTTAGAATCCATACATTCATCAGTAAGAACCGTAGATGTTCTTAAAGTATTTATATTATTTTGAGCTTGTGTCATTTCCATATCACATTCATCATATATTTTTTGAAGTAATATTTCTAAGCTTTCACTATTGTTAACATGTATCTTTAATTTTCCCATTATAATGTTTTATTATAAATACTATTTCAATAAATTTTTCTTGATTATGTAATAAGCCTCTTTATATTTTTTCATTGAATTACGAATTGTTTTAGTATCCATATTGGTATTTTCTTTTAGATAAAATAAAACGGCACTTTTATTGAATTTTTCACTACTAAAACGTTTGTGGGAGTTTACACTTCCAAAACCATTAAAAATAAGGTCCCAATTTTCCAAAAGGTCAATTAATACTTTTCCAACTGTAACTTCATCCTCATTTAGATTGTATTCTTTCGGACTATTAATCATTAAAGTTATCCTCTCATTAACACCCTTTATTAATTCACTTAAGAAACCAATAATATCAGAATCCATTGAAGAAGAAAATTTTATTGAATCATTTATTTCAAGGTTTTCATTGTCATAAGATGAGTTTCTTTTTTGCTTTTTAGTATAAGCATTTATTTTACCCATTAGGTAATTTTTTATAATTGTACCTGTATAAGAATATGCTTTAAATGATGTTTCAGGATTGAAATTATTAATCTTTGTCATTAGGAATGACATAGCATCATTAAAAGTTTCATTAAAATCTTCATCAGGTATATATAGATTATATCTTCGAATTATAGATTCTGTCATTTTAGTAAAAGGTCCAATTAAATAGGTATTGAATATTTTTTCCTTTTCATGTTTATCTTGCTCCGTTATATATCTAACAAAGGCTTTTTCTTCTCTTTCTTCAAAATAGCCTGTTTTTTTATCAGCACTGGGTTTACGTCCTCTTTTAGCCATGTTTTATTAAAAATAAAATTATTTTTCTAAAATCATGGCATTTACAATTTTTTTTTGTACTCTTTTAGCTGTTTTTTAAAAACTTCCTGCCGCCATTGACTTTAAAAGAACTGAGTTTATTTACTCAGCTCTTTCTTTGCATTATAAATTATTGGTTCACGCTTTGTTAACTTTGCTTGTTCTTTAGCTGTTTTAAACCAAAATTTAACTTCGTTTTCATCCATTTCTTTAGAATATTCATCCATTAAAGATTTAGGTCTTCCTAAATAATGGTTATAGCCTAACTTAGGAATTACCATCATTTTTTTATTTAAGTTTGCAAACCTTAAAAGGAATTCATACCAAAATGTCATCTTAATATAAGGATTTAAACCATTTGTACTTTCCCAATCATCTGTGCTTATTACGGCTCCTGTAACATTAAAATTAAAAAAGTTAGTTAAACTATCTTTAGTTATATTTCCAATATTTTCAGCAAAAGATGAAGACCATGCCATTTCATTAATAAAACTAACAAAAAGTTCTGTCTTATAATCGAATACATTTACCAATGGTAAGAACATTGACGTGTCTTGGTAGGAATCGGTATATTTTTCAACATTATCGAACCATATATCAGTATATGTGTCATCATATTCCAATATTGTAAACCATTTTTCATCTATAATATGTACTGCTAAGTTAACTAATGAACAGAAATCAGTTTCTTCTGTTTTGATGCTAATAACTTCAATTTTATATTTTGAAAATTCCTTTTCTTCAGTTATAAATTTTTCAACATCGGAGAAACAATTCTTGGCGGTTGAAATAAGCAACGGAATATCGTTAGGAACACTTTTGATTGCTTTTGTTATAAGCTCTTTTACATCATCATTAAGAATGTGAAGAGGAATTATTACACGTATATCTTTCATAATTATTTACTTTTTTTGTCGTTCTTTATTGTATTTACTAATTTAGTCATTTCTTCTATTTTAGCCTTGTTTAAATTAGAAAAATATTTAATTACTTTGTCGTTGAAAGACTTTTCATCATAAGGGCTGACAGTTTCCTTAACTTCATCTGATGGCGTTTTACCATTAAACTGTACAGGTAATGTGTCGTTTGTCCATAAAAGAATTAGATTTGCTAAAATTTTAGGTAGGTCTTTATAACTATCAAACCATATACAACAGTCTTTTAAATCCTTATTCTCCTTGGTTAACGCCCATTCAGGAACGGTGCGTGGTATCTTAGCAAGTATAACGCTTCCACTCTTCATAGCTTCAAGTGGAGTATAACCAAAGTTAGTATCTTCGTCTACCCATATTGTAATAGCATTATCTCTAAGCTCTTGGGCAAATATATTTTGTGGTAAACCGTTTAAATCTTTAAAAGAAACCCATTTATATGCAGGGTATTCCCAAAAGAAAGGCTTGATTATTTTATTTATATCATTCTGATTTTTTGAAATAATGTTAACCGTTAGTTTCTTTGGTAGAATTGTATTATGAAATAATTCATCACTAATTGAAGGTTCTATTATTTCAGTCTTAATATATGGAAACCACTTCTTAATTGTTTCTGAATTTTCGTTTGTATTTGTTAAACAATCAAACATATTATAATCACCCCATTGCATTCCAAGAGGAACTGTATCAGTTACATATTCTTTATTTTGTAAAATTGCAATGCGTTTACAGGGAGCCTTTTTTGTTTGTTTCATAGCAGAAGAAAATATATCTTGGTAAAGCATAATATCTGATGCATTTATTTCAAGATTTGTTTCTTCGGACACACTTAAATGAGGTATCTTCATATATTCGTCTCCAAGCCAATCTCCAACGCCTACAAAGTCGTTAGATGGAGTGTCATAAAGCATTGTTACTTTGTAATCGTTTTTAAACAAAGTCATTGCCATCTTATAGATATAGCTTAAGCTACCACTTGGTACTCCCTTTGTATCAACAATTAAAAAATAAATATGATTTTCTTTTTTATTTATTTTTTCAATTTCAGTATTAAGTAGGCCTAATACGTTTTTATCCTTTTCAGTCATCTTATTAATTTTATATATAAAGTAATTAATCGTTTATTTTTTTAAACAACTTTTCAAAAAATACATCCTTTTCTTTAAAAATATCTTCTAAGCTATCATATACTAAATCAGCTTTTCTCCAATATTTCTTATTGTATTTACGTTTAATTATAATTAATATCTTATCAGATGGTTTGTTTTTAATCAAACGAGGATTTGAAGTTATTACAACGTCAAATTTATTAAAAGTGTCTTCAGAGTGAATTGGAAAGAATACTTCTCTACATCGGCAAGCCATTTTTGAAAGGAAGAAAAATGTAGAACCAATTATTGGTTCTGAAGCCATTATGCCTACAAGTCCTATACTGATGTCTTCTTTAGATATTTCTTTCTTTTTAAAAAATAACTTAATTTTATCCCATAAATTTTTCTTAACTGAATTTAATTTTTTAATATTAAGTTCGTATACGATATTAAGCCAAAGATTAAAGTCTCTTGGTAGATTTCTTGTAAAAGAAGGAGAACATCCGTAAATTTCATATGCATAATTTTCCATAAAAAATTCCTGTCTTTCTTCTTTACTTTTAAACTTTAAATCTTTTTCTAAGTTAATGTCTTCTATTGGCATTTTATCATCACTATTAAAATCAGAATCATATGCGTTTTTATAACACATAACAGCTTTATCATTAATGTTTCTGATGGTATCAATATCTATTCCTATTTTCATAATATTATTATTTGTTATTTATTATTTTAGAGAGACAGTCTGTACAAAGTACTTTACCTACTGCTTCTTTGCTCTGCTGTGCATCAAACTCACTTATTATTTTTCCGCACTCTGAGCATTCTTTTCCATTTTTATCTTCTAAACTGTAGAAGTTTTCTCTTTTCTTTTTTGTCTTATTCTCAAAGTTATCATGCATTTCTTGGTTATAAAATTTATTTAAAAGATAATCATATTCATAAGTCTTAGGTTTATAAAAAACTTGAAAATAACCTAATTTTTCATTTTTTTCTATTTTTAAAAATTTTAAATTATTAAACTTAAACTCAATATAATCATCAATATTAGTTCCTTTCAATGTAGTAAAACTTATTTTTTCAAAATCACAGACACTATCATTATTCTTTATATTTCCATTTAAAGCTTGATTGAGTTTATTTAGAAAAATGCTTGTTACACTGTCATATTTTTTTGGATAAATAGAATAATTTAAAATCAATTCATCATTTCCATTTTTATTTGAGAAATAAAGACTCTCTAAAAATCTACTATGTTTGAACATCGGAAAATCAATAGTTTTTATCTTTATGATATTTTCTTCTTCTCCGTACGTTCCAATGCGTTTTAGCTCATCATCTACACTTCCCGATATTTCAAAATTTTGCATTTTAAAATTAAAATTTTTATCGACTTTTGAATTGAGGTCTAAATTTTTTTTATTATCTTTTTTAAGTGCTACTCCATTTCCGAAATATTTATAATTTTTAGATTCTCTTTCAACTCTATATGAACGATATCTTAATTTTTTAACTTCTTGACTTTCTCGACCTTTTAATAAATCTTCAGCAACTCTTTTTTGACCAATAGTTTCATGAGTTCCTGTAGAACTCTTTGATTCTGTAGATTCTCCAAAAATTTCTTTATCAGCTCCTCTTAGTCCAAAAGGAAGAGCATAAAAAAAATACACAATTTTTAATAAAAAATTCTTCATTCTAATATTTTAATTTTCATAAGTGTTGGCTCAAGGAAACCCAGAAGTCTTTAGCTTCTGGGAGGAATTGAGCTACTATT
>Ga0172378_10005423_pt1 | contig 11909 bp, 8 predicted proteins | sample GrowelOW332metaG_FD_119755 | JGI IMG/M metagenome (GOLD analysis project Ga0172378, IMG submission 119755) | Groundwater microbial communities from an aquifer near a municipal landfill in Southern Ontario, Canada - Pumphouse #3_1 metaG | ecosystem: Environmental > Aquatic > Deep subsurface >... | reverse complement strand
GCTTACCACTCTAAGGGCAGGGAAGCGGATAAGATCGAAGTGGATTACACTTTAAAAAAATACGTTAAAAAACCGCCGAAAGCAAGCCCCGGTTTTTGTTTATACACTAATTTTTCGTCTATTACGGTTAAGCCCGGCAAACATACGGAAATTTTAAAAACGATATAAAAAATTTGCGTTTTTTTTCCATTTATGATAAACTGTTTTGGAAACTTAAAATTTAGGAGATTTTTATGCAATACAAAATTGAGCAAGCAGAAAAAAGTACGGTTAAAATAACGGTTACGCTTGATAAATCGGAATGGGAAACGGCTCAGGCGGACGCTTATAATAAGACGAAAGGAAAGTATACGATGCAGGGCGTTGTTTATAACGAAATGAAAGGAAACTTTTCATCGTTCAATACAGTTGCTTTCGACGAGCAGTTCAGAAGCCTTCAGAATGGAACATGCTATGTCCACGATTCCGGTGGAGATCCGCTTGTAATACCGTCCTTTACCTATGAGCAGTTTAAAGAATTTCACCACACGTATTATAGTCCTGCAAACTGTCTGCTTTTTCTGTACGGATCTGTTCCGACAGAGGAGCAGCTTGATTTTATTCAGCAGAGCGTGCTTGACCGTCTTGAAAAAATCTATCCTGTTCCGGAAATTCCGGCCCGCTTTCCTGTAGTGAACGAAGTGTTTCTGAAAATAGAGACTCCGGAACCTATAATGGAACCTGTTACAGTTGAAGCATCAGGTCCCGCATCCGGTTCAAAGAAATCAAGTGTAACACTTAACTGGCGGTACGGACATTCGTCGAATATCGACAATACAATGGAAATTATTTTTCTTATGCAGGTGCTTGCGGGAAACGACAGTTCTCCTGTTTCAAAAGCGCTTACGGACTCGCATCTTGGCGACAGGCTGATTGCAGGCGGAGGAGCGGAAACAGCGGCTGAAATGATGTACTTCGGCTTAAGCGGAGTAAAAAAGACCGACGCAGCAAAAGTAAAAACATTACTAATTTCTACGCTGACCGGTTTGTACGAGAATGGTATTCCGCAGAATGATATAAATGCGGCAGTTCTTGCTGTAGATTTTGCAAACCGCGAAGTAGTCCGCGTTCAGGGAGAACCGTTTTCGATCGTACTTATGGACCGTGCTTTGAACGGATGGAATTACGGAGAGGAACCTGCATCGACGCTTTCATATCGTACTGCATTTGAAAAAATAAAGAAGCAGCTTTCATCAGATTCCCGGTATGTGGAAAATCTTATTCAGCGGATACTGCTTGATAATACAGCACGCTCGTTTGTTGTCGTGTCACCGGAAAAATCATACTTGAAAAACCGCGATGTGCGTGAAGCGGAGATTATTAAGAAACTTTCTGAGCAGACTGATCCGGCTGAAGTAAAACGTGATACAGAAGCTCTCCATGCGTATCAGCAGCACAAGGAAACGGAAAAAGAGACGTCGTGTATTCCTCACATAAATCCGTCGGATCTTGACAGTCATGTAGAGCCAATTGATACAGAAGTAACGTCATGCAAAGGTTCTGACGGCAGTGACGTTATGCTGTTCATAAACAGAGAACCGACTGACGGTATAGTCTATCTTGATGTTTGTTTTCCGGTCGACGTGCTGCCTTCGGCCGATTATCCGTATCTTACGTCATTTTCTTCATGTGCATTTAATACAGGGTGGGGCGGAAAAAACTGGGCCCGATGTGCTGCCGAAGCAGCGCTGTGCTGTGGTGATATGACGGCACATACTGTCGCTGCCAGGGTAAGCCGGACAGAGAACGGAAGAAAGGCTGCTGAAGAAGCGGAGAAGGAAAATTATATAGGGCGGGACATGATTACATTCAGCATGAAGCTGCCGGTAGAAAAGACGGATGAGGCCCTTGAGCTTTTCAAAGATGCAATTACCGGTATGGATTTTTCCGATGAGGAACGTATAAAGACACTTCTGGGTGAAACTCTTGACGGTATGCGTTCGTCTGTCCTTCCTGCCGGTTCCCGGTATGCTTTGAGTCGTACGGCAGGCCGCATAAACCGGACGAAAGCCGTTGAAGAAATATGGACTGGTCTGAGCCAGCTGTTTACGCTTGAAAAAATCAGCAGAGAAGACACTGCTGAGCTTGGCAGACACTTTACGCGTATTATTTCCGGTTTACGCAGCGCCGGCGCCGTTATTCATCTTACGGCCGACAGCAGGTCTGTTGATTCGGTACTTCCTCGTATTTCTGAATTTTCGTTACAGACAGGACTGCACAGTCTTATTCCGCGGCCGGAGAGAAAAGATGAAGAATTTTATGCTCTGACCAGACTTCCGGGAGAAACCGGGCTGCCGGAGACGGAATCATGCGTGCTTTCTTCACAGGTCGGATTTGCATCTGAGTCATCTCCGTGCAGCTGTCTTGATTTTTCAGAGTATGCACCGCTGAATGTTTTATGTCACTGGATGCGTACGACAGTTTTATGGGAAAAATTACGGATGACAGGCGGAGCGTACGGTGCTGATGCAGGTGTGGATGTCAGAACCGGAATTTTTTCTCTGACAACATACCGTGATCCGTCCCCTGTGAAATCACTTGATGTATTTAATGACTGTATTGATGCTGCCTGTAAAATCCGTCTGACTGAAAGCGATGCAGCTCGCGCTGTTACCGGATGCTATGGTGAAGAAATGCAGCCTGTGTCGCCTGCAGCGCGCGGATACCTGGGGTTCCGCCATAAGTTGAATGCGGTAACTGAAAAAGACAGAAATCTTGAGATACAGGAGATTCTTGCTGTAAACAATCATAAAATGCATGAGGCTGCAGAGAAACTGCGGACCCTGCGGGCGTCAAGGTATACATCTGTAATCTGCGACAAATCACAAAAAAACACTGGTGTTATTGTTGATTTGCCATTATAATAATGGTTAGAAGAGGTATGCATTTATGCTAGACAAAAAGATGAAAGAATGCATTAAGATGATGAGAGATCTCGTTTCTGATGTTCAGGGAGCACCATATCCGGGAGATGATATAAAATCGGAGTTATATTCTATCTGGTACGAGCATGCCCAGCGCGCCGCTGTTGAATGTTTTGAGTATCTGGATGCAAATTATCCGACGGAACAGAAAGATCTTGACGACAGTATAAATAAAATTCTCAAATAGAAGTTTTGCATTGAAGAATCCGATTTATATGCCGAAAATATAAGAGGTGTATACAAGAGGGGATTGTTTTAATGGTTATTTCTAAAAAAAATGACAGCAGCAGAAAAATTCGGCTGAACAATGCATTAAAAAAAAGCGGTGCTGTATGGCGCCGTTTTATATTCAACGGATTTGATACAGAGACAGGCAGAGAATGCATGTTCTTTGTTGAACTCGAAATGTTGAATCCGTTTTTATCACCGGATGAACCGGTCCTCGGATTTAAAGAGCGGACAAAAATATCAGAAGAAGATTTGCAGTATGCTCTTGCCGGAACAAAGGCTGCACATGATCTTCTGTGCGAATCGTTTGTCATACCTTCTTATATTGCAGTCAGAGCAGGTACTTTTGGACAGAATGCAAAGCAGTTATGCGGTTATTATCCGGTAAAACTGACAAAAGGCGGTTTCCGTGCAGGAAAGATAGAAGCCGGTAAATGTGTTTTTACGGATAACCTCATCAGAGGAGAAATTACCTGTTCCTCTTCTGAGCTTTACCTGCATCCTGAATACTTTTGTGATTCCGGTCAGATTAATTGGGATCTTCAGTATGAAATACTGTATTCATTTCCTGCGGAATATACAAAGAAAACTGATATATGGGTTCCCTTAGGCGCCCGTACAGCTTTTGCAGGAACTGTAAAATTCGACGGACGCGAATATCGTGTTGTTTCAAAAACTTCCGGCGGATATATTGACCTCCATGCAGGGCATACACTGCCGCTTCCCTGGATCCATATATCTTCTTCTTTGCTTACGAGTCTTATAACTGGAAATACCCTGTTTAATTCATGTTTTGCTGTACATGGTTTATATGAAGACCAGCTTGCAATGGCTGTAAAACTGGAAGAAAACAGTATTACCATCAAAGCGGGCAGCCGCAGGCACAAAGTTAATCCGGTCTGGGAATGTACTCAGATGCCGGCGGACGAGGATGGAGAAAAACTGCACTGGTCGGTAAGCGCCAATACAAAAAAGTGGGTCATTGATATAGACGTTATGTGCCCGGCGAAAGAACTTTGTGTACGCAATATAGAGCTGCCTGAAGGCGGCAGAAAAATGATGAAGCAGCTTACCGGTGGAACGGGGACTGGTGAAATCAGATTGTATCATCATGTCGGAAAAAATCTTGAACTTATTGAAGATGCTCATATAGCGAATGCACTTTGCGAATTCGGGCAGCTGGAGATGCCTGAAAAATAATCATTCAAAAAAATTGATTTATTTGTAATTCCTGCGTAATTTAAAAGTATGGATTACGAACATTTTACACTTAAAACGCAGGACGCTCTCCAGCAGGCGAGTGCCCTTGCACAACAGCGGGACCACAGTGAAATCGGTCTCGAACACATACTTGATGCGATGCTCAAACAGAAGGACGGTATTATTCCACCTCTTGTCGAGCGTATCGGCGTGCAGGTGCAGCATCTGATCCAGGAAAATGAACAGCTTCTTTCAACATATCCTTCTGTAAGCGGAAACGTGCAGATGGCACTTTCCGGCGAGGCGCAGAAGGTTCTGGCAAAGGCGGAGAAGGAGATGGCCGGTTTACACGACCAGTATCTTTCGACCGAACATATTTTTCTTGCAATGTCTCAGTCCGACAGCCGTACAGGGGACATGCTCCGTAAAAACGGCATAAACCATAATGCAGTACTGGAAGCACTAAAATCGGTACGCGGCAATCAGCAGGTTAATTCGCAGGATCCCGAATCCTCAATGCGTTCTCTTGAAAAATTCTGCAGGGATCTTACTGCACTTGCCCGTCAGGACAAGATTGATCCGGTGATCGGACGGGACGAGGAAATCCGCCGCGTCATGCAGGTTTTGTGCCGCAGAACAAAGAATAATCCTGTGCTGATCGGGGAACCCGGCGTCGGTAAAACAGCGATTGTCGAAGGACTCGCGAGGCGTATCGCTTCGGGGGATGTCCCTGAAAGTCTTAAGAACAAGCGGCTTCTTGCGCTCGATCTGGGATCTATTGTTGCCGGTGCAAAATTCCGGGGTGAGTTTGAGGAACGCCTGAAGTCTGTTATTACCGAAGTGCAGAAAAGTGAAGGGCAGGTAATTCTTTTTATAGATGAACTCCATACAATTGTCGGTGCAGGCGCTGCCGAAGGCTCAATGGATGCTTCAAACCTTTTAAAACCGGCTCTTGCACGCGGTGAACTCCGGGCAATCGGAGCGACAACGCTTAACGAATACCGTAAATATATTGAAAAGGACGCGGCGCTTGAACGAAGGTTCCAGCAGGTATACTGCAAAGAGCCGTCTGTGGAAGACACTATTGCCATTCTCCGCGGATTGCGCGAGAAGTATGAAATCCACCATGGTGTACGCATAAACGATGATGCACTTGTTGCTGCAGCTGTACTGAGCAACCGGTATATCACCAACAGGTTCATGCCTGATAAGGCAATAGACCTGGTAGATGAGGCAATGAGCCGGCTTAAGATGGAAATTGAAAGTCAGCCGACGGAGCTTGATCAGGCAGAACGCAAAATAATGCAGCTTTCAATTGAGAAGCAGTCGCTTTCAAAGGAAAATGATCCGGCATCAAAGGAACGTCTTGCAAAACTGGAGAAGGAACTTTCGGAACTTACATCAAAACGCGATGCTATGCGGCTTGAATGGCAGAACGAGAAAGCGAACATCAATAAGAGCCGTGATATAAAGGAAAAACTTGAGCAGGCCCGGTTCAATGAGGAAAAATGTACCCGGGAAGGAAATCTGGAAAAAGCTGCAGAGTTAAAGTACAGTATTATTCCGTCCCTTGAGAAAGAGCTTGAAGCTGCTGTTAAAACTGATAAAGGCAGAGATGACAATGGTGAACGTGAATCGCTTCTGCGTCAGGAAGTTACCGAAGAAGATATTGCCAGGGTTGTAAGCGAATGGACGGGTATTCCTGTTGCAAAAATGCTTTCAAGCGAAAAGCAGAAATATCTGCAGCTTGAGTCCGTACTTCATAAACGGGTTATTGGCCAGAATGAGGCAGTGCAGGTCGTTTCCGATGCGATACGGCGGAACAGATCAGGACTCAGCGATCCGAATAAACCGCTTGGTTCATTTCTGTTTATAGGACCTACCGGTGTCGGTAAAACCGAACTTGCGAAAACACTTGCCGATTTTCTGTTCAACGACGAGAAGGCGCTTACGCGTATTGATATGAGCGAATATATGGAAAAATTCAGTGTATCCCGCCTTATCGGTGCACCGCCGGGATATGTCGGATATGATGAGGGAGGACAGCTGACCGAAGCTGTAAGACGTCGGCCGTACAGTGTTGTCCTGTTTGATGAGGTCGAGAAAGCTCACCCTGATGTATTCAATGTACTGCTGCAGGTGCTTGACGACGGACGTCTTACCGACGGACAGGGAAGAGTTGTAGACTTTAAGAATACAATTATCATTATGACGAGCAATCTGGGAAGCGATATTATTCTTGATGCGGATACACCGGAAAAAATAAACGATGCGAAGACGGCTGTAAGTTCACTTTTAAAGTCGACATTCAGGCCGGAGTTTCTGAACCGTATAGATGAAATTGTTATGTTCAGCAGACTTGACAGAAGCTGCATTTCCGGCATTGTCAGAAATCAGCTTGAACGGGTTTCACACAGGCTTGAGGACCGCCGTATAAAGATCGTGTTCGACGATAAGGCAGTGGATTTCCTTTCCGAAAAGGGATATGATCCTGCTTTCGGTGCACGGCCTGTAAAACGGGCGATTCAGACATACGTGGAAAATGTACTTGCAAAAGAACTTCTTGAAGGAAAGTTCCCTGATGATTCTACAATAATGGTTACAGCTCCGGCCGGTGCTGAAAGCCTGGAATTCGATGCACAATAATGCACGGTATAGACATTCTGCAGAGCTGCAGGTACAATTCCTGCAGAATATTTTCAGGCATACCGCTGACGCGGAGTTTTTACAGGAGTAATTATGAATAAAAAAATACTGGCACTAGCTGCCGCCGTCGTACTTACTTCACCGGCTGTTGTATGTGCGACAGGTCTTGGTCCACAGCTGAATCTGTCTTCAAATCTTACAGCAGGATATCCAGGCAACTTCTGGGGACTTTCCTGTTCTGCAAAATTCAATTCAATGCCGGTTTACTGGTCATTGTCTGCTGATACAGGAGATTACACTTATAAGGATTCTGATAATTCATCGGTAAAAACGAGTTTTCTGCGCACAACACTTACCGGTGATTACTGGGTCATGAATCCGACTATCAAGGGTATCTGGAAATGGTACTGGGGTTTCGGCGGTACGGTAAGTACTACCGTAAGTGCTGACTGGGATCTTTACCTGAGTGTCGGGCCTCGTGCTGTCATAGGTATGAACTGGCATTTTTTGGATGGTTTTCTGGAACTGTATACGCAGGGAGCCTTTCAGCCGGAAATAGAATTTGCATTCGGTTCTGACGGTTCGGCAAACGGAATCGTCAGAACTCCGGTTTATTTTCCGTTTAATATAGGTGTCCGTTTCTGGTTCTGACATACATTCATGAGTACGAACCGCGCGTCTTTACTGTTTTTGTCTACAGAATTTTTACCGACCAGCTGCCGTGATTGTCCGTTCCGAGCGTTTGTGCAAGATACGGCAGCACAGCTTTGAGTTTTTCATCAGTCTTCCACGGAAAATTTACAATCAGCATTCCGCTGCCGTAAAGACGGGGGGGATTGTTTTTTGCTGCTTCTGCAGACACTGTTTCCGTGTGAGAGTCTTCCGTATTAACCAGAAGCTGTACGTCAAGTATGCCGCATGGAACGGCTGAACTTTTTACTGCTGCAGTTATTTTCTGCTTCATTGTGCCGCACTCGATGCTGCGGTGAGCGAGCAGAGGGTACCACAATGTAAGAACGGCTGCAGGCCACCGTGTATGTACTGATGCGAATGCATCTGCAGTTTGTGTGTATTCTGCAGTATCTTCGTAGCTTGGGTCGGTGAATACCATTCCGCGTTTTACCGGCGGCGGTGTAAGTGCATATAATGCTTCGAATCCGTCACGGTGATGAATCTGCACTTTACATGTTTTTTGGTCTGTAACAGGCGGGAAATTCATATTCTGGCGCAGCACGTCGATTTCGGTATTATGCAGTTCGCACAATATAAGGCAGTCGGATGCACTCATCAGGCTGCGTTCTATTTCAGGTGAGCCCGGATAAAATCCTGAACGAAGGCATTTCCGTATAAAATCTGTATATTGCTTTATGCCTTCCGGCTGATATGGTGCATCAAGCAGTCTGTTTATACCGTTTCCGGCTTCTCCTGTTTTTTGTGCACGTTCGTCGTTCAGATTGTACCGGCCGGCTCCTGCATGCGTGTCTATGAGTGTGTACGGTTTATTTTTTGCATTAAAATGTTCAAGCAGTACCGTGAGTGTACTGTGCTTGAGAACGTCTGCGTGATTTCCTGCGTGAAAAATATGACGGTAGCTGAGCATATTACCTGAGTTTGTCTATTTCGTTCAGCCAGACAGATACACATGCGTCGCTCGGCATGCGCCAGTCGCCGCGCGGTGAAAGATTTACGGAACCGACTTTTGCCCCGTCAGGCATGCACGAGCGTTTGAACTGCTGGGTAAAAAACCGTTTATAGAACGTACGGAGCCAGCGCAGTTTGAATTCGTGTGTGTAGTGCAGTTCTGTGTTATCCGCAAGAAACAGAATTTTTTCCGGAGAGAAACCGAACCGCAGCAGATAGTATAAATAAAAATCGTGGAGTTCATACGGACCGACAATATCTTCTGTTTTCTGAGAAATAGCTCCTTCTTCGGGCGGCAGAAGCTCCGGGCTTACCGGTGTTGCAAGAATGTCCCTGAGTACGCGGGAAAGTTCCGCATTGTTTGTATCGTCGGCAAACCAGCCGACAAGATATCGTACAAGTGTTTTGGGAATAGAACTGTTTACACCGTACATGGACATGTGGTCTCCATTATATGTACACCAGCCGAGTGCAAGTTCCGACAGATCTCCGGTACCAATGACTATTCCGTTCGTCTTATTTGCGATGTCCATGAGTACCTGCGTACGTTCCCGTGCCTGGCAGTTTTCGTACGTAACATCGTGTACATTTTCATCCTGACCGATATCGCGGAAATGCAGGCGTACTGATTCTGCGATCTGTACTTCGGTAAGCGAGGTGCCTGTTTCTTTTGCAAGTATGCATGCATTTGTATACGTGCGGTCCGTCGTTCCGAAACACGGCATTGTGACGGCTTTTATACCGTTTTTTGGAATACCGCATATGTCGAATGCCCTGCACGTAACGAGCAGGGCAAGCGTTGAATCAAGCCCGCCTGAAAGACCGATTACGGCATTTTCTGCCCTGATATGGCGTAACCGTTTTGCAAGCCCCTGTGCCTGCATGGAAATAACCTCTTCGCAGCGCTGTGTACGCTCGTTTGTGTCGGAAGGAACGAACGGATGCGGATCGACGGTACGGTAAATCAGTCCGCTTTTACTGAACTGTTTTGCATGAGAGCAGACGTCGACATCGATTTTAAGATATGTGTCTGAATTTTTTGCATCTTCCGTACTCTGTGCATACGAAGTTGTACGGCGGCGTTCCTGCGCAAGACGTTCAAGATCAATATCGGCATAGATTGTTTTTCCTGAGAACAATTTTGATTCTGCAAGAATCGTTCCGTTTTCACAGACTATGTTGTGCGATGCAAAAACCATATCCTGAGACGATTCGCCGTTTCCGGCATCTGCATAGATATATGCGCTTACTGTATGTGCAGAATGTGACTTTACAAGCAGCTGGCGGTATGCGGCTTTTCCTACGATTTCATTGCTGGCGGAAAGATTTGCAACAACAGTAGCCCCTGCAAGTGTGTGGAATGTTGAAGGCGGCAGCGTAACCCAGGCATCTTCGCATATTTCAGCAGCAAGTACAAAATTTGTGTCATCTTTATCACATATAAGAATATTCGTACCGAACGGAACAGTGGGAAATTCATCCGAAATGCGGATGGTTGAGATTCCGCGTCCCCTTTTTGCAGGAGCAAACTGGCGGCGCTCGTAGAACTCACCGTAATTCGGAATATATGATTTTGGAATGAGTGCAAGAATTTTTCCGCGGTACAAAACGGCGGCGCAGTTGTAAAGAGCGTCTCCCGAAGCAACAGGCACACCGACTGCAATAAGTATATGATGGACGGCCGTTTTATGCGCAATCCGTTCCAGTTCACGTGCCGCCGCTTCCTGCAGAGACCGTTGGAGGAATAAATCTCCGCACGTATAGCCGGTAATTGAAAGTTCGGGAAAAACAATAAGCGAAGCTCCGTTTGAGCGGGCTTCCCTTACCGAATCTATAATATGGTCGGCATTGGTTTTACAGTCGGCTACAGCCACAACCGGGCTTGCAGCCGCTGCGCGGAAGAATCCATAATTCATTCTTCAATAATACTTGTTTGTTCCCGTTCTGTAAACACGGCTGTTATTTCAGTTCATTGACTCCATCACTGCTGGAACATGAGAAAAATCCGGCATCGTGTCCGATTATTTCCGTATATTTTTTCTGCACTGCGCTGATGAAACTGTCCGTGTAATCCTTATGAACAAGTGCTATTGCACAGCCGCCAAAGCCCGCTCCTGTCATCCGCGCACCGATACAGCCTTTTTGTGCATTTGCCGTATCGGCAAGTGTGTCCAGTTCAATTCCCGTTACTTCATAGTCTGTTCTGAGTGATTCATGCGATGCCTTTAATAATTCTCCCAGACGCGTAAGATTCCCCGCTTTAAGAGATGCGACGGCTTCCAGAACACGTGCATTTTCGGTAACACAGTGGCGCACACGGCTCCGGATTATCTTATCGGTAATCACGTTTCTGCATGACTCGAACTGCGGTACTGTGAGGCTGCACAGATCCGGAATGTCTTTTGTATTTGTGTATGTACCGCCGGAGGGAAGAGGAACCGCGGCTGCCTTAAGAAGCGCAAGTCCTTCTTCGCACTGTGAACGGCGTTCGTTGTATTTTGAATCTGCAAGCTGGCGTTTTTTCTTTGTGTTCATGACGACAAAACGGTAATCACCGAGTTCCAGAGGTACGTATTCATATTCAATGGCAGCACAGTCAAGAATCTCTGCCGTATTTTTCTTTGCCGTTGCAATAATAAACTGATCCATAATTCCGCAGTTGACGTTCATGAATTCATGTTCGCTCTGCTGCCCGATAAGCGCAATATCTTTGCGTGAAATATTAAAGCCGAAGATTTCCGATACTGCATATGCAAATCCGCATTCCAGCGCAGATGAGGAGGAAATACCTCCTGCAGGCGGAATGTTGCTTACCATAAGAACATCGAAACCACAGGGGAAAACACATCCGCGGCGTTTAAGAATGGACATAATGCCGTTCAGATAATTTGCGTAGTCGTTTTCTTTTTTATATATGAAGTTCTCGTTTACGTCGAATGTGTGTGTACCGGGAAATTTAATATCGTTGTATGTAATTGTAGTATCAGCCCGCTTACGGACTGCGACATACAGATATTTGTCGATTGCCGCAGGAAATACTTTTCCACCGTTATAGTCGATGTGTTCTCCTATTATGTTTATACGGGCAGGAGACTGGAATACGTGTATGTCTTTTTCTGTACCGCCGTATATTTTTACAAATTCTCCGGCTAAAAGAGCGGGATCAAAGTCTGTTTTTGTGCTGTTCATGGACTTATTTTAGTGAGATTGCGGCCGGATTTCAACTGGCAG
>Ga0172378_10005422_pt1 | contig 11909 bp, 6 predicted proteins | sample GrowelOW332metaG_FD_119755 | JGI IMG/M metagenome (GOLD analysis project Ga0172378, IMG submission 119755) | Groundwater microbial communities from an aquifer near a municipal landfill in Southern Ontario, Canada - Pumphouse #3_1 metaG | ecosystem: Environmental > Aquatic > Deep subsurface >... | reverse complement strand
TATAGCACCAGTTCCATAGGTTATTAGAACATAGTCAGCAATCCATATTGGGAGTTTTTCACCATTTACGGGATTTATAGCGTAGCTTCCAGAGAATACACCAGTTTTATCTTTTGATAGCTCTGTTCTTTCTAAATCACTCTTTTTTGCTGCATCAGAAATATATTGAGCTACTATTTCTTTATTTTCAGGAGTCGTAAGTGTGTCTACAAGTGGATGTTCTGGAGAAATAACCATGTAGGTTGCTCCAAATAATGTATCACAACGAGTTGTAAAAACTTCAAGTTCCTCTTTTGAGTTTTCAACAGGGAATTTTACACTGGCTCCTATACTTTTTCCAATCCAATTGGTTTGCATAGCCTTTACGCTTTCCGGCCAATCAAGAGTATCTAAATCTTTTAAAAGTTCTTCAGCATAATCAGTAATCTTAAGAACCCATTGTCTTATGTTCTTTCTAGTTACTTGGGTTCCGCATCTTTCGCATCTTCCATCTTTAACTTCTTCGTTGGCAAGTCCTGTTTTACAATTAGGACACCAATTAATTGGCATTTGAGATTCGTAAGCAAGACCTTTATTAAAAAGTTTTATAAAAATCCACTGTGTCCATTTATAGTATTCACTTTTGTGTGTTTTGATTTCGCGATTCCAGTCATAACTGAAACCCAAACTTTTTATTTGCCTTCTAAAATTATCAATATTATTTTCGGTAGTAACTTTTGGATGTGTGCCAGTTTGAATTGCATAATTTTCTGCAGGAAGTCCAAAAGAATCAAACCCCATTGGGTGAAGAACATTGAAACCATTCATTCTAAGATATCTACAGTAAATATCTGTGGCAGTATAACCTTCAGGATGTCCTACGTGTAGTCCTGCTCCAGAGGGGTAAGGAAACATGTCCAAAACGTATTTTCTCTTTTCTGGACCATAAGAAGGATCTTCAGTTACAGCGAAGGTATTATTATCTTCCCAGTATTTTTGCCATTTTTTTTCTATTTTTTTAAAAGGGTATTTACTCATGGAAAATATTCTAATCTTGCCCTTATTATTAGTCAACAGAGGCTGGATAAAATTTACAACTTTCGAGGCGGTTACCTTTCCTCTTTGTTATCAAAAAGGTCCCATATTCAGTTTCTACTTTTTCATCTAATTTTGGTATATGTCCAGCATTTTCAAGTATATAAGAGGCAACTGTATTAATATTTTCTTCAATCTCATCTTTGATTCCAAATTCATCGAGAAACTGCTGAAAAGAGGTGTCACACAATATAAGATAGGTGTTAGTCTTTAAATTTAAACATGTTATTCTTTCTGAAAGACCTGATTCGTGTTCATCATAAAGTTCTCCCAAAAGCTGTTCGGCAACGTCTTCCATTGTCGCAACACCACTCAAGCCACCGTATTCATCTAGTACTATAGCTATTTGTAGTTTTTTTTGCTTAAACTGAAAAAAGAGTTCATTTACAGAAAGTGTTTCAGGAACAAAAATTGGATCCAAAGCAAATTTTAGCAGTTCTTCATTTTCTCTTTTTTCAAGAATAGCCTTGGAAAGATCACGAACAAGTACAATTCCTTGAATGTTTTCTGGACTATTTCTATATAATGGAATTCTCGAATAACCTTTCTCAATAATTAAAGGGAAAGCTTCTTTTAAAGTAATATTTTCTTTCAAAGAGAATACTTTTGTTCTATGGGTCATTATCCCTTTTACAGTACTTTCATTAAAATGAATTGCTCGTTGAACTAAGTTTGTTTCATATTCGTCAATCAAACCTTCATCTTGAGCTATATCCATTACGTTCATGAGTGAATTTACGGTAAGCTTTGTTTCCTTCTTTTTTGAAAATACCCCTGTAATGGCTTTACTAATTTTCATGAAAACCCAAACGGCAGGAAATAAAACTTTACAAAGAATCCAAATTGGATAAGCCATGAAGGAAGCAAAAGTTTTATCGTAGGTCATTGCCAATTGTTTTGGTGCAATTTCACCAAAAATTAAAATTAATATTGTCAAAATTCCAGTTGCATATCCAACATAGTTATTTCCAAACATTCGAATTGCGTAAACTGTTGTTAAACTCGAAGCGACAAGATTGACTATATTATTTCCAATTAAAATCGCTGTTATTAGTTTTTTTGGTTTTTCGGATAATTTGGCCGCTAAGCGCTCATTCTTCTTTTTACTTTGGGCTAAATCAATTTTTTGAACTCTTGAAAGAGAAGTGAAAGCTGTTTCTGAAGCAGAAAATATTGCAGACAGAATTAGAAGAATAATTATTGTGAACATTTGAAATTAGGTTTCCTGTTTTTCATATATATAGAATATAATAAAAATTTGTAGGATTATCAATTAAAAAGAAGTGCTAAAAAGTAGTAAAGCGGAAGTAATTAGTAAAAACTGACCCAAAGAGTAAGTTATCATTATGCTATTTTCAGAAAAATCTTTTATATCTAGAGCTTTTAGGCCTATACAACTATCAGAAAAGGAAAATAAAGCTATTCCAATAATTCCTAAAACAGTTGCCATAATGTTTTGAGACGAGAAGGTTGAAGCGATACAAACAGCAAAGGCAATAAGGGCAAATGAATAAGGGAAAAGAAGGGGGCCAAGTGGATTTTTAGAAGCTAAAATCAATTTAAATATGTACAAAGAACCCAAGATGAAAAGCGCCGATATAATAATTGTAAATACAAGGGAATCTTTTGATGCCATTCTTGCAAACCAATTCATATAAAAAATGTGACCGGTGAAAAAAGAAACTATACCTAAAATAAAGAAAACGTTTTTATTTTTTATCATTAGAAAAATATCACCAAGAGTGTGAAAGATTAAAGCCGTAATAATCATACTAGAGACTTGTCCAGAGAAATATTTATAACTGTAAATAAAATACAAACCTAAAAGTGAAGGGACAATAAGCGGTTTTGAAATATATTCTAAAGTATCGTTATGCTTAAAAAGGGCAACTTGATCAACAAAATTTGCAACAATGAAAAGACCAATAAACAAAAATTCCATATAAAAACCTCTCCTTATTATACACTGAAGTTTATATATAACAAGAGGGATCTTTGCTTGTAATTTTTTAAGCCTTTAGGTAGAATAGTTTTAATTCTGGGGATACTTATAAAGATTCCAGGTGGTGTTTTCTCCAAAATTATGGACTTTGATATGTCTTTAACAAAAAGACCTGCGGAGTGTCAAAAGTCCAAATAAAAATTATATTTTTATTCCACTCAAGAGTTGCCTTTAAGGTATTCCCAGTTTTTTTAAGAAATATCTTTCATTTTAGATACATAAATAGAGGGGTTTTTATGTGGGCAAAAAAAGTATTTTAGTTTATAATACGTGCTATGGCAGAAAATAAAAGTAAAAAAGTTGTTTATGATGAAAGCAAAGTGCTTTCTTTGAATGCATTGGAACATATTCGCTTACGTCCAGGGATGTACATTGGACGTATAGGGGATGGTAGCAACGTAAATGATGGAATTTATATTCTTGTAAAAGAAATTATTGATAACGGTGTTGATGAATTTATTATGAACTGTGGAAGTAGAATTAATATTTTCATAGAGGATAAACACGTTAGTATCAGAGATTATGGAAGAGGAATTCCTCATGGTTCAGTTATTGATTGTGTTTCAAAAATAAACACAGGTGCAAAATATAACTCTGATGTATTTCAGTTTTCAGTAGGACTTAATGGTGTTGGAACAAAGGCAGTTAATGCCCTTTCTTCCTATTTTAGAGTAGTTTCTTATCGAGAAGGAAAGTTTTTTGAGGCTATATTTGAAAAAGGTAAATTAATAAATAGTAACAAAGGAAAAACCAATGAGGGGAACGGAACGCTGATTGAGTTTGTTCCTGATGAAGAAATTTTCTCAGAATATGCATTTAACAACGAATATATTGAAGAAAGACTTCAAAACTATGCTTATCTTAATACAGGGTTAACTCTTTGTTTTAATAAGAGGGCTTTCAAAAGCAAAAATGGACTACTTGACCTTTTAGACAATCAAATTGCAGACGATAGTCTTTACAAAATTATTCACTATAAATCAGATAAGCTTGAATTTGCCTTTACTCATGCAAGGGCTCTTTTTGCAGAAACTTATTTTTCTTATGTAAATGGGCAATATACTGGTGAGGGAGGAACCCATCTTTCAGCCTTTAAAGAAGGAGTTTTAAGAGGTATTAATGAACATTTCAAGAAAAGCTGGGGGGGGATGGAAGTTCGAACTGGAATTGTTGCAGCTGTTTCTATAAAATTAATGAATCCTGTTTTTGAAAGCCAAACGAAGAATAAACTTGGAAATACCGAAATTAAAGCAGAAATAGTTCAAGAAGTTAAAGAAGCGGTTATTGATTTTCTTTTTAAAAATCCAGAAGAAACTGAAAAACTAAATTCAAAGATTTTGGCCAATGAAAGTTATAAAAATGAAATGATTGATGCAAGAAAAATAACTCGTGAAGCCTCAAAAAAAGTTTCTTTAAATATTCCCAAACTAAAAGATTGTAAACATCACCTTGGGCAAGGTGGGAAATATTCAAAAGAAGGTGAAAATTCGATGATTTTCATTACAGAAGGAGACAGTGCTTCTGGGACAATAACTAAAACTCGAGATGTTTATACTCAAGCTGTATTTAGCCTTAGAGGGAAACCAAAAAATGTTCAAGGTATAAAAAGAATTGAAGCTTTAAAAAATGAAGAACTTTTTAATATTATGGTAGCCTTGGGAATTTCAGAAGGTCTTGAGGGTCTAAGATATGGAAAGGTTATTATTGCAACCGATGCAGATGTTGATGGTTATCACATAAGAAATCTCCTAATGACCTATTTTTTGACTTTTTATGAAGATCTTGTAATGGCAGGAAGACTTTTTATCCTTGAGACTCCTCTTTTTAGAGTAAGAAACAAGAATGTGACAAAATACTGTTATACCGAAGGGCAAAGGGATAAACTTATAAAAGAGATTAAAAGTGCAGAAATAACAAGATTTAAAGGCCTTGGGGAAATAGCTCCAAAGGAATTTGGACAGTTTATTGGTGAGGATATGAAAATTCTTCCAGTCCAAGTATCTACAATGAAGGAGATTAGACAGAGCTTGGTATTCTACATGGGGTCAAATACAAAAGAGCGAAGAGCTTTTATTATGGAGAATCTTGAATAATGAATAGTTATGCAAAAGACCTTTTTAAAAAAAATTATATTGAATATGCTTCTTATGTAATAAAAGAAAGAGCCATCCCAGACATAATGGATGGTCTTAAACCTGTACAACGAAGAATAATTCATACTTTGATAGAACTTGATGATGGAAGATTTCATAAGGTAGCCAATGTAGTTGGAAGAACTATGAGCTATCATCCACATGGAGATGCTTCAATTTACAGTGCTTTGGTAAACCTAGCAAATTGCAATCTTCTCATTGAAGGCCAGGGTAACTTTGGTAACTTTATGACGGGAGACAATGCTGCTGCTGCTAGGTATATTGAATGTAGACTTATGCCAATTGCAAAAAAGATTTTATATAATCCAGAGCTTACAGAGTTTGTCGATTCATATGATAGCAGAAGTAAAGAACCAGTCCGGTTCCAAGCTAAAATTCCAATCTTGGTAATTCAGGGTACTGATGGAATTGCACCTGGAATGACAACTAGGATACTCCCACATAATTTCATAGAAGTTATTGATGCTCTTGAAAAGGCATTAAAAGGTGAAAATGTTTTGCTTTATCCTGATTTTCCCGGAGGTGGGATAGTTGATGTTTCAGATTATAAAGATGGATGTGGAACTGTAACTGTAAGAGCAAAACTTAATACAAATGATCCTAAGAAAATATATATTGAAGAACTTCCTTTTGGCGTAACTAGTGAGCAGATGATTAACTCAATTGAAAATGCTGTAAAGAAAGATAGATTGAAGGTAAATTCAATAAGTGATTATACAGCTGAGAAGGTTAGTATAGAGATTTCTCTCTCAAAGAACACCTATTCCAATGATATTGTGGATGCACTTTATGCATATACTCTCTGTGAAGAAAAAGTTTCTTGTTTTTGTTTAGTAATCCAAGATAAATATCCTCTAGAGACAACTATTTCAAATATAATCAGTTTTCACTCTAAACATCTTATTGATGTCCTTCAAGGTGAATTGAACCTTCAAATAGGACATCTTAATGATCGTTTACATTCCAGAACGCTTGAGCGTATATTTATAGAGGAAAGAATTTATAAAAGGATAGAGCAAAAAAGAAGCCAAGAAGCTATTAACAAATCTATAGTTTCAGGTTTTGAGCCATATAAAGATTCTTTGATAAGAGAACTTTCTTCTGAGGATATTGAAAGACTTTTGAAAATACCAATAAGAAGAATCAGTCTTTTTGATATGGAAAAGAATAAAGAAGAAATAGATATCATAAATCAGGATATAGAAAAAGCAAAATATCATTTAGATCATATTATTGATTATGCAATGACTTATCTTGAAGAAATAAAAAAGATGGCTCCTAAAGAACTTGAAAAACGGAAAACTAAAATATCCGATTTTGATGCAATAAGTGTTAGAGAAGTTGCACAAAGAGATAAAATTCTTAAATATGACAGCTCAACTGGATATGTTGGATATGATTTGAAAAATGGAAGTGACTTACTTGAAGTCTCAGTTTTTGATAAGGTTCTTTTTGTTTCCAAGAATGGAGATTATGTTTCAATGGTTGCTCCTGATAAATTTTTCATTGGAACGTCTCTCTCTTATTGTAATTATTCAGATAAAGATATACTTTCTGATGTTGTTTTCTCCATTTTCTATCAAGAAAAGAAGGAAAATGTTTTTTATATTAAAAGAGCAAAACTTGGTGGTTTAATAACCAATAAAATATATTCTTTCTTGCCAGAAAAGACAGAAAAAGACGAAGATTACCAGGTAAGGAGAATTTCAATTATAGAAGATGGTGTTATTACTGCAAAATATAAGAAGGGCTTTGGCTATAAGAAAATTGAGGAGAATTTCTATTTTTCTGATTTCTTAGTAAAAAATCCAAAGGCTAGAGGTGTTAGAGTAATTAACAATAAACAACTTTCTTCTTTTTCTTTAAGAGCTTGTACTGAGGGTGAAAAGCAAGATAAGTTAAATAATGAGAAACAAGATGAGGAAATCGATGAAAAAGCCGAACAGCCAAGTCTGTTTGATGAGGATTAGGTGTAAAAATGGATTTAAAAAAGTTTGAAGAAAGAATTTTGTATATAGATAACCATCTTATTATTATTAATAAGGAAGTTGGTGAACTGACTCAAGGTGATAATACAGGCGATGAAACTTTAGGGGATTTAGTAAAGCAGTATCTTAAGTTAAAATTTGAAAAGACAGGGAATGTGTACTTAGGAATTTGCCATAGATTGGATCGACCAACCAGTGGAATTGTAATATTTGCAAGAACTGATAAGGCTGTTTCAAGGATGAATGCACTTTTTGCTTCCAAAGAAGGTGTTACTAAAACTTATTGGGCCGTAGTAGATAATGTTCCCCCTGAAACTGAGGGTTATTTAGTCAACTACATGTTTCGAGATATTAAAAAGAATAAGAGTGTTGCTTATCGAGATAAAAGACCTCATACAAAAGAAGCAAGACTTCATTATAAGCTTTTAGGAGCTTCTAAGACTTTCTTTTTGTTGGAAATTGAACTTGAAACGGGAAGACATCACCAAATAAGAGCACAACTTGCTACTGTTGGATGTCACATAAAAGGAGACCTTAAATATGGCTTCCCTCGTTCAGATCCTAATGGAGGAATTCATTTGCATGCAAGAAAGATTGAGTTTATACACCCTGTAACCAAAGAAAAGGTAACAGTTGTTGCTCGTCCTCCAAAAGATCCAGTATGGGATTTTTTTGTGAATAGTTATTAATGAATGATAGAAATTATTTTTTGGAGTGAAACTTTTTCTTGACATTCTGTTTTAGATAAAATATCTTTATGTAATATGTTGTGTAAGAAGTTTGTAAGAATTTGTTTGCAAAATTATTATGTCTTTCTGTTTATAATATTTTTTTATCTTTATTTAAAGTTTTAGTTTAAAAGTGGGAGTAATCTTTGAAAAATAAATTAAAAGTGTTCCTTTTTATGTTGTTTTTTTGTTCTATTTTAAACGCCTCAAATACCGTGAAAGTTGGCTGGCCCCTTATTTCCGGCTTGCAGGAGTATGATAAAGAAACTGGGGTATATTCCGGATACAATTATGAATATTTAAACAAGATTTCTAAGTACTGCAACTTTGATTATGAGTTTTATATTGGAACCATGAATGAATGCGAAGAACTGTTAAAAAATGGAGAAATCGATATTCTTGGTCCGTATGGTGAAAACTCAGCAATAGAAACAACTTTTGATTTTTTTGATACTTTTATAGGTGGTTTAAATGTAGTTTGGATTACCCAAAAGGGAAGAACTATCTGTTTTGAGGATTTTTTTGATTTAAATGATAAAAGCATTGGAATCCTAAATCAAAAGTATGAAATGGAAGGAGAAAAAAAATTTGAAGAAAAGAACAATTTTAATCTTAAACGAGTATTATATAATAGTGAGGAAGAAATAATAAGTGCCTTGGATTCGGGGGAAATTGAAATTGCACAGGTAAGTAGCGGCTTTGATTATTCGAAATATAAAGAAGTAAGCGACTTCAATTTGGGATCTATTTATTTTTTGGTTAACAATGATAAACCTAAAATTAGAGAATCGATGGAAAATGCAATCAATGCAATAAAACTTATAGAACCAGATTTCCAAAGAGATCTTTGCCTTAAATATGATATTTCAAACGTTAAGGTGGAAGAAATTTCCTTTTCAAGTAAAGAAAAGGAATATCTGGAAACAAAACCTGTTGTTAGGGTAATTTATAATCAACATTATTTACCTCTTTTATATAATAATGGAAAGGGAGAATGTTCTGGTTTTCTCAGGTCTTACATGAATTTGGTTAGTCAGAAATCGGGAATTAAATTTGAATACAACTATATTGAATCTCCAGAAAAAGCAAAGGAAATGCTTAATAAAAATGAATTTGATGTTTTTCTTCCATTAGAGGAAGATTCTGATTGTCTTTCCAAACAGAATATTACTTTAACGCAGTCATTTTTCCAAATTCAATTTGCAGCTTTTATTAATTCGAGTAATTCTTCCAAACTAAAAATTATTGGTTTAACAAAATGTAATAAGAATATGGCAAGTAATATTGAAGAAGACGGTTATGAAGTTGTTTTTTTTCCTGATATTAATAAAGCTGTAACAGCCCTTGAAAAAGGACAAATTGATGGGTATATAGATACCATATATTCCCTCTTTGCTTATAATATTGAAAATCTAAATCTTGATATGGTTGAATTCAGAAATTACACTAGTTATTATGATCTTTTACGTCTTGGAATAAATAAAGATTCCAATCCCTTGCTTCTTTCTTGTTTGGAAAAAACCATTGAATCAATAAATAATAAAGAAATAAATGCCTTACTGTTTCAGTCTACATCTTCCTTCCACAAACAAACTTTTCCAGAATTTTTAAGGACTAATATTTGGATTGTTTTGATTGTATTTTTAGTTTTTGTAATAATTTTTTCGCTCATGTGTATTTTTGAAGTTAGCAGGAGGAAAGAAAAAAAATTCAACATAAAGCTTCAGGAATCAGAAAAAAAAGCAAGAAAGGCTAACGAGGAAAAAACCAAAGTTTTTCAGACTTTAAGCCATGATATTCGAACTCCTATGAATGTAATTTTAAATACAGCAATACTTGGAAAAGATTCTATAGAAGACAAAAAACAAACAGAGGATAACTTTGATACTATTGAAAAGACTTCAAGGTATTTATTGTTACTAATAAACAAATTATTAGATTTAAGTCGATTAAAAGAAATTGATAATAAAGTATTAGAGATGTCCTTTTCATTAAGCAAAGAAGTAAAAGAATTTTCAAATCAAATGAAAGTAATCTTTAGTTTAAAAAAGCAAGAATTCGTTTTTGATATTGAAATTGAACATGATTATCTTATTGGTGATATAGTAAAAATAAGAAGAATAATTGAAAATTTAGTTAATAATGCTGCTAAGTTTACTCCAGTAAAGGGGAAGGTTTTTTTAGTTGTAAGAGAAAAAGATGGGTTTTTCATTTTTAAGGTTATTGATACTGGAATTGGAATGACAGACGAACAATGTTCTCATGTTTTTGATGCATATTATAGAGTGAATAATCCTGAGGTGAATAAAACAGAAGGAAATGGGCTTGGATTATTGATTTGTAAAGAGTTGGTGAATATTCTTAATGGAAGAATTGAAGTAGACAGTACTCTTGGAAAAGGTACAGTATTTACTGTTTTTCTTGAACTAAAAGTTGATGAAAATAAAAAAGCATTGATTGAAAATAAAAAAGAAAAGAAATATTATTTTTCAAGAAAGAAAATTTTAATTGTTGAAGACAATAGAATGAATCAAGAGATTTTGAAAAAGCTTCTTGAAAGAGTTGGAATTAATAGTGTTTCAGCGTTTAATGGGCAAGAAGGTGTAATGGAATTTAAAAAAGCTGCTCTTGGAACTTTTGATCTTATTCTTATGGATATAAGAATGCCAATTAAGGATGGTATAACCTCCTGTAAAGAAATTCGTGCTTTAGGCCGGGTAGATTCTAACTTACCAATTATTGGACTTAGTGGAAATAATGATTTTTCAGATTTTGAGAAAGGAAAAAACGCAGGCATGAATGATTATTTAACAAAACCTATCATTGTAGAGGAGCTTTATAAAACTTTAGAGAAATTACTTTAATTCAGCTGAAGCTTTATACACAGTGTCAATTAAGCCTTTAATATTTTCTTCATCAATACTTGAAAATGCAAGTCGTATTATATAATCATCTGTTCTTATTATTCCGGTATTATATTTTTCAAGAAGAAGAAGGCGAAGCTCTTCGGCTTTACAAGTGCATTTTAGTGCCATGAAATAACCACTGTTGAAAGGAAGTGGGATTAAATCCTTTCTATCAGAATAATTAGATAATGCTTCTTTAACTAGAAGAAACCTTTTTTGAATTGTTTTTATCCCATTTTCTTTACTTTCTTTGTAAGAAGAGGATTTCATTCCTTTAATAAGAGCGTTTTGGGAAGGGGTTGAACAACTTGAAATAGAGCCTCTGATGCAAGCCATGGTTTTTTGTTCTAACGCTTCATATTGTTGAGGACTCATATTTTTCATTCCGTAGGTAAGAAATGCAATTCTAAAACCCCAAACCATTTCTTCTTTTGTGGCAGCATCTCCTTTTATTGCAAGGAGGTTTTCGCTAGCATTACAAAGTTTTGCAAAAAGAGACTCTCTATAAACATCTTCAGTAAAGAAAAGGCCAAAATAAGCATCATCAACAAAAACTACTATCTTTTTCCCATTATCAGCAAAATTTGTAAGAATTTCACATATTTCTTGAGCTTCTTTTTCTGTTGGTGAATATCCAGTAGGATTATTTGGAAAATTAAGCATGACAAAAACCTTATCAGTTTTAACACTTTCTATGGCTTTGGATAATCCTTTACCTCTAAATTTATTTTGGTTGAAGAGAGGATATTTTACCATTTTTGCCTGATAACGTTCTTCAAAAATTAAATTATAATTTTCCCAATACATGTCCGGAATGACTATACTGTCATCTTTGTCCAGAAATAGAGAAGAGGCAATGCTTAAACCATTTGTTAAACCACTGGTTACAATAGGGTTACTAGTAAGACTATCTTTCATTGATGGATTTTTTCTTATCATTTCTTTTTTCCAGAGATCTCTTAATTCTGCATTTCCTCCCATGGGAGAATATGAAAATAATTCACTAGATAAGAAATTATTGGAAAACTGATCTTTAATTGAATCAATATACATTGGCT
>Ga0172378_10005421_pt1 | contig 11911 bp, 5 predicted proteins | sample GrowelOW332metaG_FD_119755 | JGI IMG/M metagenome (GOLD analysis project Ga0172378, IMG submission 119755) | Groundwater microbial communities from an aquifer near a municipal landfill in Southern Ontario, Canada - Pumphouse #3_1 metaG | ecosystem: Environmental > Aquatic > Deep subsurface >... | reverse complement strand
CAAAAAAATTATAACCAAAGATTTGATGAAGGAAGTATATGAACTCAACTGTCTCATAATCCCAGATCCTCTCACCCAGGATCCAATGGTCATTCCAATCGGGAAGCACAGCTCAACAAAACAAATGAAGAGATAAAATCTTCTTATATCGATTAATATCAAATGCAATCTTTAATTGGAAAACAGTAAATTTTGAATCATAACAAGTCATAATTTTTAAATATTAACAAATTTAAAATATTTTTTTTAATTATTCATGCTATAATAAAAGCATGTTATCAATTTCAGACACTCCCATAATACCAATTATAAAAATATTCTCAAATTTAAATATTAGTCCTAGTTTTCTAGTTCCTACAAAAACAGGATATGAAAAATCCATAATGGATTGTACATTAAATGTTAGAAAAATGTTTACAGAAACAAATTTTCATGATTATTCAAAACAAAAACAAGGCCCTAATCATAAAGTTATTAAAGAAAGTTTAATTATTTTTTCAGGATTTACTGTTAAAACGACCTGTTCTTTATATAGACCAAAAACAAAATTGGGTGACCCACGAATTTGGATTACAGGATTAAAAAAATATTGCAAACCTAGGAATCTGTTATCGTTATTTGTCTCAAATGATATGCTATACATTTTTGTAATGACAACAGAAACAATAAAAGCTCTGCAAAATCCGGAAGATCCAATTCAAGAAACAATCCAAAGTATAAAAAAAGGGAATAAAACAATATATGATGAATTACTTACAAAAATAAAAACTATTCACAATGATGGATTTATAAAATCAGTAGTAAATGGCGATACAGGAGTTGGAATGACTCTTGAAAACGCCTTAGGAATTTCTCCCAATTCACGCAATACCCCCGACTATAAAGGTATTGAATTAAAATGCAGCAGAGTAGATTCTAAATTTAAACAAACCAATAGAGTTACTCTATTTTCAAAAGCACCCGATTGGAATAAAAGTAAAACGACATCCCAAAAGTTACTAAAAAATTGGGGGTATTGGGGTGTTGATAAGCATAATCAAGAACGCTTTCAACTTCATTGCACACTTTCCTGTACAAATAATAACCCCCAAGGTCTTTATTTGGATGTAGATGAAAATAAAGAATTATTAAGAACTCTAGGCAAAAAAGCTCCTGATAGTTCAATACAACAAGTTGCTTTATGGGATTTAAATACACTTAGAACATGCTTACAAAGAAAACATAGAGAAACTTTTTGGATAAAAGCTACTTCCAAATATATCAATAATATTGAATATTTTAGCTATGACTTAGTAATTCACACATCCAATCCTTATATTAACAATTTCCAATACCTATTAGAATCAGGAAAAGTTACTTTAGATTTATTAATGAATTTTAAAGATGATAAAATGACGAAAGTACGAGATCATGGTTATTTGTTCAAATTAAATCCCAAAGACACAAACTTATTGTTTCCTGAACAAAATGAAATAAAACTATGATTACTATTTATCTATGTTCCTTAATATCTCCATTGCAATTGCTCGAGCCATCAACGGAGGAACAGCATTACCTACTTGAGTGAATTGAGGAGTTTCAAATTTTCTTCTATGACCTCCGGTTGTTCTTTTTCCTTGGAAAACAAAATTATCATCAAAACTTTGAAGTCTTGCCATTTCTCTTACAGTTAAAGCTCGATTACTATTATAATGGACAAAGTCATCTCCCATAGTCATCACTGTTGTACTTTGAGTCGTTGGGTCTAAACAAGAATAAGACCTTTTCTTGGTATTTTTCAACAAAGGATTATTAGGTTCATTTTTCTTTGCATTTTGATACCCCTTATATTCACGTATAACAGAATACCTTTTTTGAACAATTTCTGTATGATGTGATGTTTCATGATTATTCAATTGGTATACTGTTTCATTTTTTTTCTGATATTCACTCCATTCATTAGCTGGTGTATACTTATATTTTTTCTCTTTATAAAAATCAGCGAATCTTTCCTTATTTAACCTACCTTCTCTACTCCATTGAGCATACGTTTTGCCAAGATTATTTTTCCTTCCATCAATATCTCTTTTTATTGAACCATAAGTAGTTTTTTCAAAATTTGTGATACTTTTTTTGTCATATTCAGTTATAATAGTTCCTATTTTTATTTTTTCTAAATCGCCTAATGCTTCCTTAACTGATACCTTATCTTCAGGAGAAACTGTTGCAGGAATTCCATTAATGATTTTTTGATCTTTACGGCATCCTATAAATACAACTCGCTGCCTATTTTGTGGTACTCCATAATCGGAAGCATTCAATAAAATTGCATCATCAATATTATATAAATTAATTTTGCTAATATAGTTTTTTAATCTTACACATTCTTCTTCAGAAAACAATTTTGGAATAAGTATATTAATTTCTTTCAATACAGAAGAAACACCGCCCATAAATGTATGTAGCATATGTATTATCCTATTAGTTACTTGAGTCTGTTTGCCTTCTTTTAGCTTTTGATTAATTTCTTTCGAACAATTATCCATAATTTGTAAGATATGATAATAATCTAATTTATCTGTAATTAAATCAAACTCTTTTTTAAACTCCGAGCGTACCAAAAGGTTCTTATTGATTTGGTGTCTTATATCACTAGACAACAAGGATATATCGTTAATATTACTAAAAAGGCTCAATCCTTGTCTAATGATATTTCTTTCATCTTCATCTATTAACTTATTATTTCTAAATATACTAACAAATTCATTAGACAATGATTGGAAAAAAGTTTTTAATTCCTCATTTGAATAACATTGTTTATTTTTTAATAAAGAATGTTTTATTAAAGTTATCTTACTATCTTCTTCATATTCATCCAATATTTCTAGAATATCAATATAATCTTTACTTCTTTCCTTCAAAATTTTATTTTCATTTATAAAAATTCGTAAAAGAGATAAATAATTGTTAAAATATAAATTTGAATTATCATAATTTAGAGAATCAACTTCTTCAACAAAAGCCTCCAGTGCAGCATAATCAACAAGATTTTTTATCTCATTAATTATCCTATTATATATTTTGCCATTATCTTTTGTTAATATCCCTTTCACATTTTCCATAACAAAATATTTAGGCTTCAAAAGCTGTATCACTTTAAGATAGTAAGAAAATAGATCATCCTTTTTGTCATTTTTTTTTCGCTCACCTGCTAAACTAAAGGACTGGCAAGGAGGTCCTCCTAAAACAACATCAACTTCCTCCAATTTAAAATTTTTATTTATAAGCTGCTTTAACGTTTCAACAAAATCAGGATCGGTAATATCCTTAGCTAAAAACTCAGTTGATAGTTTCAATTGTTTATTATACCTCATTCTATGAGTAACTTCACAAGTTCTATTGATATCACTAGCTAAAAGAAATTCAAAAAATTCTCCACCATGTTCAGCTTGTAAAAAACCTTCACTAAAACCACCCGCTCCTGCGAACAAATCAATAAATGTAACCATTAAGACACTCCCGAATCTAAGTAAAATTAAACAATTGGACGCCAGTCTATACCATTTTTAAATAAAATTCACCCATTTAATTATTTTTTATTAAAAAAACCAATTTGAGGATTATCAAGTGTACCTATCAACATTGCTCTATCCAAATACTTATTCCAATAACCATCGCAACATGTTTCAGGCAATAAAGTACAATTACAACAAGCTGCTAAATTACAAGAATCAGGACCTTGACCTTTACTCTCAATACAAATTGGGTCAGAAGAACACCATCTAGCTTTTTCAATGGCTGCATAAAAAATGTCTTCTAAATATTTAGGTTGTCCCATTCTGACCAATCCTCCAAGAGAACCATCAAGATCTCCAGAAGCGACATAAATCAAAATACCATACATTTTATTTGTATCATTAAAGTCCTCATTTATTTTACAATAAATTCTTTCCTTCAGTGAAGAACTCCCATACCCACATTGAAAACTTAACTCATTTATTAATAAATGTGATAAAGTATGTAATAATACAAATATTGGAGATATATCAAATTCCTCTACCTTTTTAGTAGTATTTAATGAGGCTATCTTTCTACTTTTAGATAAAATTTTTATTCTTTCTACTACTTTAGGATTTTTGCACCATTCTTCTAAAAGTTCTTTTTGAAAATTCAGGAAAACACCTTCTCCATGATTTTCAATAGCGGGTAACCAACTAACACGTTTATTTGACATATTATTTTTAGCTCTATCAATATCATCTATTTCAGTACATCTTGTAAATCCAGCATTAGCTTGAGTAACAGTTAATTGCGGTAACAAATTGATAGTATCAAAATACCTTGAAAAATCATTATCATATTCTTCTAAATTTTTTGGAATCACATGAAGTCTTGAATTAATATTTCCAACTTCAAACTTTGAATTTATAACATTATATTCTTCAAAGCGATAACTATCTTCTGTTATTTTATCATTTTCAACTGTTTCATCATCATTATAAAAAGCCTTTTTAAAACAACAATTCAATAAAGCTCCTTCATCTAAAATATTTCCCATAGTCTTTCCAAGCCCACAAATTGACTGTTTTATTGGATCAGAAACATCAGATTCTGAAGTATACATTTCTAAAAGAGGCTTTAAACATTCCCAATTATCATTAACAAACCTCTCAATATTTTTTTGAGTATTATTATTGACCTCAATTTGTAAAGATGAAAATATTAAAGGTCTCCATATATTAGTTCCACCTTTTAAACCGACTGATACATCGCAAATGTCAGCTATACTTTTTTTTCTATTTGTTAGCCATATTTTTTTATTAAAAGAAACATAATTATTAAGTGCCTTCTCAGAAAAGGCTTTTTCCAAAGTTCTATAACTATTACATTTTGTACAATAATAACCGATTCCATCAAATCCTAATTTTTCAGACTTAACAATTCGTTTTATATCTTTAATGCTTCCATTTGCCTTACATCCTTTATTTTGATGAACCCATTCAAACACCGGAAAATCATCAATATAATCGAAATCCTTAGAAAATACTAAAAATCTGTCTTGCTTCATTTTAGCCAGTTTTGTTCCATTTTTCCCGTTGCAATCTTCATTATCACAATACACATCTTCAACCTCGGCATTAGCTATTTTTTTCATATGCTTACAAAAGGGACAATAATATAATCTAGGAAATTTCGACGTTGGAATTATAGTATTGCTATTACTATATTTTGTATATCCTTTTTTAACAACAGGAGGTTCTATGAGAAAATTTACACTCAACCTATGCGCAAATCTTTTGTCATCAATGTATTTAATATTATCAAATTCAGATAAATTATCCTTTCCTTCAAACCAACTATCTAATCCTAAAATAATTACAGATTCTCCAGATTGTAAAGGCAACAAAGAACCAACTCCATATGTAGTTATCAACTGATTTTTTCTGATAAAATTTTTTTCTGTTTTACTCATTTTTTATCTCCCATCTTTAGTTTTTGAGATACCAACAACACATTCATTATCAACAGAGCGCATAGAAGTCATAACAGGAAAACAGTTTTCTTCTATGACCTTATCAACATTATCACCGGCTCTATAAATTAATGGTTGCTTTGTACTTAAAGGACTCTTAACTTCCAAAATATTGCAATCAGATTCTTCCCATTTATTAAAAATTGATTTCAAAATTTTAATTACATTTTCTAAGGATGCTGGATCAACTTTTAATACTCTATCTTTAATAATTTCAGTTATTTTATCTTGAAGCTCTTTGCGAGGTGCTCCAACCCCTTTTAAATTGTTCTTTTTTCTATAAAATAACACAAAAGTTATGACTATTGAATGTAAAGTTCGTTTTAATAATGGTTCTGAAAAAGGAGTTACACTTGTTGGTTCAACACTTGAATATATCTTAGAATGATACATTTGAAATTGCTCGTAATGAGACTTATCCCTAGGTTTTGTTGCTGAGTAGAGAGTAAAAACCAATCCTGGATTCTTATTATCTCTGCCTACTCTACTTGAAGCCTGAATATATTCAGAAGTAGTTTTGGGTTGCCCTGTAATGACCATCAAACCTAATCTTCCAATATCAACACCAACCGAAATCATATTTGTTGCAAAACAGTAATCCTTTGCTACATTATTACCTTTTCCATCATATTTACAGTCTTCTAAATTTTTTAAATCTTTTGTAATCTGTAAACTATCAGCCCTGCTAGTAAGCTCAACAAACTTTTTACCTCTTTTGGGTTTTATTAATTTAGGATCTTTATCCATCTTCCTAAGGTATTCACTTCTAAATACAGTATAACGCTCATATATTTCAGCAGTGGCCCAAGTTGTAGCCTTTGCTAATTCTTTTAAGCTGTTGTAGTAACCAACAATTGTCCAATAACTGTCTCTATCGACTTCGTTTTTTACTTCCATTAATTCAATAGCTTCTGAAAGAGCCGCATATAATTTAATAGCAGACCAAGATCCAGAATGATTGCTTGAACTCATAATTCCAACATATTTTCTACCTGCTCCATATCTATCTTCCACAGCAAAAAAAGAATCTCTATACGACATTCCTTTCGGTGGAAATTGTTTTACCATGTTTTCAGAAACTCCATAAAGGGATTTACATTGCTCTTCACACATACTAATAGTCGCAGTAGAAGCAATAATTTTAGGATGATGATGATTAGCATCCAAACACAAATTTGATATTAATGTCTCATATATACCTACTGTAGAACCTAAAGGTCCTGATATTAAATGCAATTCATCTTGGATAATCAAATCAGGAGGTAAATTCTTAATTGTTCCATTATCACCAAACAATATTGAAGCCTCAGTATTAAAAGGAAGCATTGCAAATTTATCAACTGTTCCTATTAATAATGTTGGAGGTTCTTTATACAACTGCTCATCAATAACAGAAACAGGAAGGGGAAAATCTTTACTACTAAATCTACAATCTGGATTTTCACAAATATATTCAAAACTTTTAGGTGTTGCATTATATCCGATATATTTAAAATATTTAGTATTTTTATTTTGTTTTGAATTTGAAGGTATTCCTGAATGTTTTGAAGGAGTAAAACCTGCAGGTTTATCAAATTCATGTTTTCCCAGAGGAGCTCCACACCACGGACATTTTAACAAAACTAAACTTGAAGAACTATAATCATCCCTTTTTACTATTTCATAAGCCTGCTTAAAACTTCCAGGAGTAGTAGTATTACCAACATAATATCCACAAGTAATTCTATTTTTTCCCAATAAATCCTCATTTCTTGATCTGATATCTTCACAAGCACAAATTAACGCAGTAGCACGACTAAATTGTTGTGTGGAAAGAAGTCTTAAAGTATATCTCATTATAACTCTTGTACCATTATCATTTATATTAAGTAGTTTTCTATAAAAAATTATAAAAGCAGTCAATCCCAAATAAGCTTCAGTTTTACCACCACCAGTAGCAAACCATATCAAATCAACGATTTCTCTTTCTTCAGAGTTAGGATTTATTAAACTCTTTATATTCATTAAAATAAAGGCAATTTGAAATGGTCTCCAACTACCGTAATGATTATTTTCCTTATTATACCAAGTAGATTCATCATTAATATCTGGAATTGCCGTTTTATTATAAAATTCTATTTTATTATTTTTCGTAAGTTTTATTGGATTTTCTGGTAATTTAGAATGTAACTGTTGCTTTAACATGGCCTGATTCATTAAATTAAACGCTTTTAAAACAATATGATTCGTTTTTAACAACTCCAGACCTTCTTCCATTCTAGATAATGATTTTTTACATTCTTTTTTATGTTTTAAAGCTGTATCTTTTAACCTTGAATTTAATAATGATAGTTCAGAATCATTGAATTGTTCATCAATCCATTTTGAATAAGAATCAATAAGAGATTTTAAAGTAGCAAAATTTTCATTATTATCATTACCTTTCAAGTTCGCAAATTTTAGCATTGAAAAATTAATATTCAAATTCGCTAAATATTCATGAACAAATAGAATACCTTTTAATTCATATTGAGGCATGAAAGTCGTGTAAACCTTTTTGCAAGGTTTTATATTCTCATTCCAAGAAACAGAACATCCATGTCCTGAAGCCATTACTTCTTTATCTTTATATAGCAACATATTAGATTCAAAATCAGAATTACCCTTTAAATCTCTATTACTACTTATTTTTTTAAAACCATCTTCATTTTCAATAACTAATTCAGATTGGAACAAACAAAAAGAATCTAAACAAAGTTTTCCAGATTTTGAACAATTTATTAATGCAACAGTAATAATTCCAGATTCTCTTTTAATAGCTTTCAGCTTCAATACCAAAGGACACTGCGGAATCTTACTTAAATCCAAAGTATATCCATTTTCTTCATTAATAATTGATAATAATTGGATATCTTTTATTTCAATTTCATGTCTTTGAAATTTCTTATGCTTACTTTTATATTCTTTACCCGTGCTCTCATTAATCTCTATTTTTATCGTTGATAAATCTTCATACCATCCTCCATAAACACTAATTTTTGTAGTATTTAGAGAATCTGGAATACAAGTGATGCTTATAGCAGCTTGATATACCAATGTATTAGATTTAGATATAATATCTTCTTCAACATTGTCTAAAAAGTCGGAATTAGATTCATCGGTTTTACAAGAACCTGTTTTTTCAGTAAATTCCCCTCTGGATGATTTAAATTCGTCAATAGCATCTTTTTCAAACTCAAGAAATTCTGTTATCTCCGTTTCTTTTGCTTTTATTTGTACACCATCTCCAGTGCTATCTGGAAATAAAATACCAGAATAATAATGATTTCTTGGAAATTCATCTTCTATAACTTCATTTTTAATTCCCAACAAAGGTCCAATAAAGTTATCTTTCACGAACGTAATTATTTGCTCTCTTCTCTCTTTCATTATAAACTCTCCTTTATTTTATTTTCCGAAAACAAAATCACACAAATCAGTATTCATATTAAGCAAAAGATTTTCATTTGCTCTAGACATACCAACATAGCTCAAGTTACTTGATAATGTTTTTTTTGACTCTATTCCTGTTATACATACATTTGTAAATTCTAGCCCTTTTACTTTATGTATTGTACTTATTGATAAATGATTATTACAGCCTGTTGAATATTCAGATAGACTTATGTTTAACGATTCAAAATGTTTTATAATTTCTTGTAAATGCCTATTATCATATGTAAGAATAATAACGGATTTTGTATTGTTATATTTCTTCACTAAAGAACTCACCCAAATCAATATCGTAGTACATTCTTCTATTATACTATTATAATATTGATAAAAAACTATATTCCCTTTGGGTAATATATCCATATTTCTATAATCAATATTACACATTGAAGTTAATCTTTTACAAATATTATAAGTATTTCTACAATTCCTTTGTAATTTGAATTTTACATACGATTTGTCTAAAGATTTGTTCAGAAGGTTTATTGGATTATCATATTTATCTCCATAAATATTTTGTGCATCAAAGTCGCCAACAAAAACCCATTTTCCATTATTCAATCCATTTTTTAATAATTTATCAAGGCTTTTTAAATATTTCTCATTAATTATATCCTGTGCTTCATCAACAATAATAATATCATATGTATCCTCATCTTTAAGAGATAAGTTGTCCAAAATCAGCGGAAGTTTGTCAAATAATTGATTATCAACTTTATCAGGTAATAATCCATAATTTTTAGCTAATCTAAATAAAAACTTATCAATTGTCCCAACATAGTCAATGTAAATATCATTTACAGAGTCTTCTAAATACAAACTTAAAAATTTATTAAAACATAAAAACAAGACTTTATTACCTTGTTCTACAAAGTAGTGGGCCAGTTTTATTGCAATCACTGTTTTACCGGTTCCAGCTAAACCATTGATTAAAAGTCTATCATTATCTAAAACACTTGTAATTGAATCATACTGCTCTTGAGTAAGACGTATTCTATCTTCTTTGAAATGTGGAACCATTGTATATTCAAAAGCAGGAAGTAATAACTGCTCAAATATATTTGAAATTTCCTTACTTGGTCCATGCAAATAACAAACTCTATTGTTATAAAGCGCATTATACTTTTTAATCAACCCTGCTACTGCTTCATTAAAGATTTCCAGAAAAGAGCAATAATGCAATTTATCTTTATCACAAACTTGCCAAGGATCCCATTCTGTAGAACTTAAATCAAAATTGAAAATATCTGTAAAAACAACAATAGATTCTACCAATAGTTGAGAAGGCTTATATTTCTCTGGAATATTTTGTTTCATCCATTTTAAAATACCGAACTTTTCATTTCGAGCTTGTTCAAATGGATTTTTTTTAGATATTGTTTCTTTACCATATTTATTAGTATATATCCAATATCGATCATTATCTCTTCTCACAGCACCTGCTTTTATTTCTAAACAGAATATTCCAACATTTGGAACAACAACGAGAAAATCTATTTCACCTTCTAAATTTTTTGGGTGTTTCATCAATGGTAAAGAATGAAAGACTAACCAATCTGAAGAATTGTTTTCATTTTTCAATCTTTCAAATATTCTTTTTTCTCCAGAACTTGTAGTGCTATTCTGTATATATGAAGGAATCATCTTAGCCATCTATTATTACCTCAAAATTTTATTCATCAATGAACAAGGAATATCTTTAACTTTTGAAACACCATCAACTTTATATAAGGAAACAGTACCTATTCCATCAATTTGATATTTTATCATATATTCATCCAATTGATTTCTTTTTAATTCTACATTTGATAAAAATTTCATTAATGATTTAGAGATTTTTTTCCCTGCTTGAATATGAGCTGACTTAACAATTTTACTTGAAGCAAAAACTTTAACTGAATCAAATTTATTTTTATTACAAAAAAGCTCTAAAATTTTTAAATCATTAAAGTCATTAGGACATATTATGTCATCATTTGTTATCCAGCTATTGATTGTTTCTGGTATTTTGTTCATTCCTTTATTTTTTAATTTTTGAATCACATAATCATTACTATAACCTTCAATGCTTTTCAAAAAACAAGATCTCCATTTAGTAGAATTAGCAATCTCTTGTTTTTGTCCTTTTTCTTCTAATATAGTCTCTGCAACAGAAGATATCAAATCTACACCACTATCACGTAATACCAAATATTCACCATTTTTAAGAGTTGAAACATCTACAGCTATTTTTTTATTATTATCATAAAAGTCAACAGAAGATACCTTATGCTTTTCTGGATAAAAGCAAATTGAACCATCAACAAAAGTTACCATAATTACATTATGTATTGTATTTTCTCCATCAGTTTTATATCTAGATATTTTGGATTTATAATCATTATTTAAATTATGTTGAATCTCCATTGGATTTTTATTCTTTACGAAAGATTTCAAAATTTCAAAATCTTGTTTATTAATATTGACAGAAGTATCATATTCTTTACCTAAAAAACTAATATCAGATGTCATTGGAGTGCTATTGGTTTTATTGTAAGTCATATAACTATTAATTAATAAAGCATCTACCATATTTATTGCAATATAAACTTTACCAACTTTACCAGAATATAATATTGCTTCCAAATTTTTTTTATAAAAAGTTGCTGTCAATAACACCTCTTCATAACACTTATTATTTTGCAAAAATTCTCTCTCAGTAATTATCTGTGTTGAAAAATTTTCTAAATTCATATTATTAGACATTATATCTATTTCATAATCCCTTATCTCATTAGGAACAATAATTACTCTACTGAATCCTAATTTCATGCCCCATTCTTTTATTTCATAAAATTTTGAGTCTATAATATTCTTAGATTCATCACTTGATTCTAAAATAAACTTTTTTAATTTGTGACTAAGGCTAAGCAAAGTTTCCTTTCCAAT
>Ga0172378_10005420_pt1 | contig 11911 bp, 14 predicted proteins | sample GrowelOW332metaG_FD_119755 | JGI IMG/M metagenome (GOLD analysis project Ga0172378, IMG submission 119755) | Groundwater microbial communities from an aquifer near a municipal landfill in Southern Ontario, Canada - Pumphouse #3_1 metaG | ecosystem: Environmental > Aquatic > Deep subsurface >... | reverse complement strand
TATCTAATAGAAGGTTTTATTTCCATATTTTTTTAGTTTTAATAAAAAGATTTTGAATATTGTTAAACCTTTCTCCTGGCGTAATCAATTTTTCTCCTTGAAAACCTTTAATTTTAGGGGAGACATAGTAAATATAATTTGGGGAGTATAATAAAATTGCAGGGTTTTCTTCAAAAAATATTTTTTCAAAATCTTTTAAATCATTAATTAGATTATCTTCGAAATTATAATATGATCTAATTTTTAAAAGAAGTTCGTCGGCTTTTTCATTTTGCCATAAACTTAAATTTAATCCTGGATCAAATATTTGTGTTGAATGAAAGTATGGCAAGAGGTTTGGCATAGACATTAATTTTTCTCCAAATAAGATCATATCATAATCTCTTTCTCTTATTATTTGTTTTATTTGACTATTGTCATATGTTTCTACATTTACCTTAACACCAATTTTTTCAAATTGCTTTTGTATATTTTCTGCAACTTTTGAAAGTATGGAGTAATTTGTTGTTTTTAAATTAAATTCCAATTTATTTTCAGTGCTTTCTCCTTTAAAACAAAGTTCATTTAATTTTGTTCTTGTAGATAATCCTACTTTTCCTGTTCCTTTACTTAAGCCATTTGGAGTAAGCACTTCATCGGCATATTTTTCTTGAAATTTAATAATGGCTTCTTTTGTTTCATTACCAAAATTAGAGGTAATTTTTTGGCTTTCGTAAATATCTGGAAAATTAGATAAGCATTCCTGAAGTTTTTGAACTTGTTTTCCTGTGCTACCGTATTGAAGGTCTTGATTAATATTAGAGTTATTAACTTTCTCTATTTTTTGAATTCTTATACCTTCTTCGCTTAAATTAAAATTATTATCTTCTAAAATTTCAATACTTTTATCTATGTCATAATCTATTTTATTTTCTTCAATACCATAGAATAGGGGAAGTATTGGAGAATATATATTGTGTCCTTGATTTAAAAGAATGTTGTTTAAAATTTCATCTCTATTTATGGCTAAACTCAAGGCTTTTCTTATCTCTTTGTTTTCTAAAATTTCATTTTTCGTATTTAAGAATATTCCAAAATAATTGGGAGTGGTGTATGAAATTTTATTATAGTCTATAGCAGAGGATAGGTGAGCATTATCAATTTGTCCTTTAATAAGGGCATTTTCAAGTTCTTTTTCAGTTGAATAAAAGTAAAAAACAATGTCTTTGATGTATGGCTGACTATTATAATAATATTCATTTGCTCTTAAATGGATGCTATGAATAGAACCATTTTCTTTAACTTTATATATCTTGTAAGGACCCGATCCAATTGGATGCAATATATTTAAATTTTTATCAGAGGCAAAATTTTGAGGTGGAATATTTTTAAAAACATGTTTTGGAATTATTTTAAAAGTGGTTAGGCTTTCTAAGAAACCTCCATATGGTTCAGATAATTTAAACCTTCCTTCAAAATCAGATACTTTTTCAAGAGTAACTCCAATAAAACTTGTTCTTAAAGGGCTTAAATAGTCCGCGTCTTGCACGATGTTAAATGTAAAAATAATATCATCTAACGTAAGGGGTTTTTTATCGTGCCATAAAACATTTTCTTTTATTTTAAAATCAAATGTTTTTCCATTATTTGAAAAATTATAGCTTTCAATAAGGTCATTCACCATTTCTCCATTTTTTCCATATTTTATTAAGCCTGAAAAAATGAGCTCTGTGATATCTTTATCAGTATCCGATGTAGAACTATAAACAGGATTGATATGTTTTGGTTGTCCTAAAAGTCCTTCTTTAAAATTTCCTCCATAGGCGGGAACAGAAATAGTATTACTATTATATATATTTAAAAGTAGAAATAGGGAAGAGGAAATAAAGGTAATTAAAAAAACCAAGAAGAGAATTTTTTCTAGTATTGAAAAAGTTTTGAATGATTGTCCCCACTGATTAAAGGAGGGCATTTTTATTTTTAAAAACATTTTAGTATATCAAATTGGCAAGAGATAGACCAATAAATATAATCACAAGAATAATAGTAATGATTAATATTTTTTTTTGCGCACCTCTTCTTGTAGAATAAATTTCTCCTCCTCCTCCAAAAGCAGAACCTAGAGCAGTTCCTTTTTGCTGAATCAATATTAAAATAATAATCAATATTGAGACTATTCCTTGTATAATTAATAATATGTTATTCATTTTTTTACAAAAGAAGTAATGATTTCTACCCCGACCACAATCAATGAAAAGTATAATAAATTCATTATTCCATTAATTTCAAATCGAGTTTCAGGAAAGAAAACATCAGTTATCCAAATTAATGCCATTATTATAACAATCGTAAAAAGATTTAGGGTTATTATTCTAATTGGCAATGTGATTAATTGAAGTACAGGCTTCAAGAAAAATAATAACAAACCAATAACTATTCCTACAAATATAATAGTTTTAATATCTCCATCTGTAGTTACTCCATCTATAAAATATACGGCTAGTCCTGTGGAGACTATACCAACTAATATTTTAGTGATGAGGTTTGCTATCATTAAAATAATGATAATATAAAGGAAAAATAAAGTCAATACTGTGGTTTAAATTAAAGAATAGAAACTAATGAATGTCAATTCGTTGACAATTTTTTTAATTCCGCTAATATTAGCAGTGAAAGGTCATAACTGCTAATTAATTAAAATATTAACGATATGAAATTAAAACCATTAACAAATCACGTTGTTATTGAACCGGTTAAACCGGAAGAAAAAACTAAATCAGGCATTGTCCTGCCAAATATGGGAGAGGAATCTCCAGAGCAAGGTAGGATTATTGCAATTGGATCTGATGAAAAAATAGAGGTCAAGGTAGGGGACAAAGTTGTTTTTTCTAAGTATGGTCCTACTAAAATAAAGGTTGAAGATAAAGATTATTTAATAGCTAGTCAAGATGATATTTTGGCTATAATTGAAGAATAAAAATATGGCTAAACAAATTTTTTATAACGAAGAAGCGAGAAAAAAAATAAAAGCAGGCGTTGATAAGCTTGCTGATGCTGTAACAATAACATTAGGACCTAAGGGTAGAAATGTTGTTTTAGGAGGTTCTTACGGCGGACCTACAATAACTAATGATGGAGTTACAATTGCAAAAGAAATTGAACTTGAAGATAGTGTTGAAAATATGGGGGCTGAAATTGTAAAACAAGTTGCTGAAAAAGCGAATGAAGTTGCAGGAGATGGAACGACCACAGCCACACTATTAGCTCAAACTTTGATAAGAGAAGGGCTTAAAAATGTAACAGCTGGAACAAACCCTCTTGCGATTAAAAGAGGATTGGAAAAATCAGCTGATGTAGTCATTTCTGAGCTTAAAAAAATGTCAAAAAAAATTGATACAGAAGAAAAGTATGCTCAGGTTGCTACAATTTCTGCTGAAAATGAAGAACTTGGAAAATTAATTGCTTCAACTATTGCTGAAATTGGAGTAGATGGCCCTGTTTCAATTGAAGAATCTCAAAAATTAGGAATTGAAAAAGAAATTGTAAAAGGTCTTCAATATGACGAAGGATATGTATCACCATATATGGTAACTGATCCTGAAAGAATGGAAGCGGTTCTAGATAATCCTTATATTTTAATTACTGATAAAAAAATATCTGCAATAAAAGAGATTTTACCTATTTTAGAGAAAGTAATTGAATCAGGCAAAAAAGACATATTAGTTATTGCGGAAGAGTTTGAGGGGGAGGCACTTGCAACAGTAATTGTTAATAAATTAAGAGGAACATTTAATTTAATTGCAACAAAAACTCCGGGATTTGGTGATAGAAAGAAAGATATGTTAGAGGATATTGCAATTGTTACAGGAGGAAAAGTTATTTCAAGTGATTTAGGATTAAAGTTAGAGGATATTGATCTTGACATGCTTGGACAAGCAAGAAGGGTGGTCGTTACAAAAGATAATACAATCATAACAGAAGGAAAGGGAGATAAGGAAAACATTGAGGCCAGAATCAAGCAGATTAAAGCTCAGATAGTAAATACAAAATCTGATTTTGATAAAGAAAAGATGCAAGAAAGATTGGGAAAATTATCTTCAGGAGTTGCTATTATTAAAGTGGGCGCTGCTACAGAAGTTGAACAAAAAGCAAGAAAACATAAGGTGGAAGATGCTTTAGCTTCAACAAGAGCAGCTATTGAAGAAGGTATTGTTCCTGGAGGAGGAACAGCACTTTTAAGATGTCAAAAAGTGCTAGATGAGTTAGAACTTGAGGGAGAAGAGCAGGTAGGTGTAGAAATTATGAAAAGAACACTTGAAGAACCTATTAGAAAAATAGCTGAAAATGCAGGAAAGGATGGCGCAGTAATTGCTTCTGAAGTTAAAAAACTTTCTTTTGAAGAAGGTTACGATGCTTTAAATGATAAATTTGTAAATATGTATGAATCTGGAATAGTTGATCCAACAAAGGTTGTAAGATCATGTGTTCAGAATTCACTTTCAGCAGCCTCAATGCTGCTTACAACAGAATGTGTTGTTGCAGAAATAAAGGAAGAAAAGCCTGATATTAATCCGGGAGGAGGAATGCCTCAAATGTACTAAAAAGAAAGAAAAGCCCTGTTCTAAACAGGGCTTTTTACATTAGACACAAAAAATTGACACGATCATTAATTGTGCTAATATCTAATTAAATTAACGCTCAAAATATTATTATAATTCTTAGTTAAAATTATGTTTTTAAAATCAAAGAAATTTTGGATTATAGCAGTTATTGTTTTAATTATTGTCCTTGTTTGTACTGGCTTTACGTCCTCAAAAAATGTAACTTCTTTGTACGAAACTATAAAGGTTAAAAGAGGTGATTTAATCCAAACAGTAGATGTTACTGGAAAAATAAAGTCAGAAAATAATCTTTCCCTCTATTTTGAATCAAGCGGTATTATTGATAAAATTTATGTAGCTGAGGGTGAGGAAGTCAAAAGAGGAGACGTGCTTGCAAAATTAAATTTAGACAATCTTAATTCTTTAGTTAAACAAGCTGAGGCTAATTTAATTCAAAAACAAGCTGGAGTGTCTGAAGAACAAATTAATGTGTCTTTAAAGCAGATCAGCGCATCAGAAGTTGCTTATAAAAGGGCTGAGTCAAATTTAGAAAATGTTAAAAATTTAGCTCAAGAAAACCTAAAAAACAAATATGCGTCAGCACTTGATCTTCTAGATGACATATATATTAAATTATTTAACGTGTTAAAATTCAGTGAGGATTTGAGAGATACATATTTTTTAGGGTTATCCCAAGAGGATATTGCTGTTAAAAATGAGATAAAGTATAAGATTAAGGATCCTGTTAATGAAGCTAAAAACAGCCTGAATATTGCCAAAAGTACGAAATCAATTAGCGACACAGACAATGCTTTGTCTAAAATGGATTCAAGCGTTAAAAGCACAATAGATGCGCTTTTATTTATTAAAAATATATCAGAGAATGTAGTATATAAAAATGTCATATCAAGCTCTTTTAAATCAGCCTTGGATCAGAACAAATCAACTATAAGTAATTCTCAAATTTCTTTAACAAGTTTTCAGAATGACGTTTCTTTATTAAAACTTCAGAATGAAAATAATATTAATGCAGCTAAACTTTCCGCTGAAGAGGCTTTGGCTAATTTAGAGCTTCAGAAGGCAAACCATAATTCTTTAATAGCGCCTCCAAGAGATGTAGATTTAGCATATTTAAGGTCTGTCTTAAATCAAGCAATTGCAAATAGAGATAAAGCGATTATTACATCTCCAATAAATGGAATTGTAACTAAGATTAACAAGGAAGAAAGAGAGCTGATTTCTATGTCGGAGCCACTATTTGAAATATTGTCTCCTAAATACCAAATAGAAGTTAACATTCCTGAAACTGATGTTACAAAAATAAGCCTGGGAGATAAGGCCGATATAGAGCTAGACGCAATAGAAAATAGCGCACTTAAGGCAGAGATTGCATCTATTAATCCAGCCGCCACTTTAATTCAAGATGTTGTTTACTATAAAGTCATATTAACTATCTTAGAAAAGGATGATAGGATCAAGCCGGGAATGACGGCAAACATTTTAATTTATGTTGATGAAAGATCAGATGTGCTTTATTTACCTTCAAGAAGTATTTTATCAGAAAAAGATAGAAAATATGTGAGAGTGCTTCAAAATGGAAAAATTATAGAAAAAGATATTGAAGTTGGATTAAACGCTGACGATAGTAAGAGAGAAATTTTAAGAGGTGTTAATGAAGACGATGAAATCGTTTTAAAGGTTTTAAAATAATATGTTGATTAAAGTAAGGGATTTAAAAAAAGAGTTTTCTAATGGCGAAGTTGTTACAAAAGTGCTCCATGGTGTTTCTTTTGACATTGAAAAAGGAGAATTTGTTTCAATAATGGGGCCTTCTGGTTCTGGCAAATCAACTTTAATGCATATATTAGGATTTTTAGATAAAGCAAGCGGGGGAGAATATATTTTTGAGGAGGAAGATATTTCAACATTATCAGATGACGAACTTGCCGAAAGGAGATCTAAGAAGATTGGCTTTATTTTTCAATCGTTTAATCTTCTCACAAATTTGACAGTTCTTGAAAATGTTACTCTTCCTTTGATTTATTCAAATGTTTCTTCTGAAGAAAGAAATAAAAGAGGCAAACAACTTTTGGAGCAAGTTGGATTAAGTCATAGGTTAAACTATAACCCAAATAAACTTTCGGGAGGAGAAAAGCAAAGGGTTGCTATTGCAAGAGCCTTTGTTAATAATCCGGATGTTATTTTTGCGGATGAGCCTACAGGTAATCTAGATTCTAAGTCTGGTTTTCAAGTGATGAAGATTTTGCAAGACTTAAACGAGGAGGGGAATACTATAATTTTAGTTACTCATGAAAAAATTACCGCCGAATATGCAAAAAGAATTATTGATATTAAGGACGGTTTAATTGTCAGCGATCAAATTCTTTTAAAAAGACAAATTGCAAAAGAAAACAGTGAATTAATAAAATAATGAGTATTTTAGAGTCAATAAAAATATCTCTTCAAATGCTGATTAGAAATAAGATGCAGTCTTTTTTAACTATGCTTGGCATAATCATAGGAGTTATGTCTGTTGTTATTGTTATGTCGATCGGGGCAAGTGCTCAAGAGTTCATTTTAAATGAAGTTAAAACAATAGGAACAGACTTGATCGGGGTTATTCCAGGAAAAACAGACAAAAGCCATCCTTCTGGAGCGTTTGGAATAGTTAACACAAGTTTAAAATATGAAGATGGTGAAGATATACTAAAAAAGAATTATTCGAATGTTAGCGATCTTGCAATGTATGTTCAGGGAAATGACAATGTTGTTTTTGAAGATAGTTCAATAAATTCTTCTATTATCGGATCTACAGAGAGCTATCTTGTTGTTGAAAAGGCGGAAATAGCTTCTGGGAGATTTTTTACAAAAGAAGAAGAAAAAGATTTTGCTCAAGTTGCAGTTTTGGGGTCAAAATTAGCTAAAGATTTATTTGGAGATCAGGATCCTATTAATAAAAGAATAACGATTAAGAGGTTAAGTTTTAGAGTTATAGGAGTTCTTGAAGAAAAAGGTAGCAGTATGACCCAAGACCAAGATAAGTCTGTTGTTCTGCCGATAAAAACAGCTCAGAAACTTTTATTTGGAATTAATCACATTAGTTCTATAAGAATAAAAATGATAGACGAAACCTTGAGTGATTCAACGGTTGAAGATATAGCGATTTCTTTAAGAGAAAGTCATAATATAGATGATTCTGAAGACGATGATTTTACAATTAACGCTGCAGTAGACGCACTTGATTCTTTGGGTGCTGTTACAGATGCATTAAAATTCTTTTTAGTTACTGTGTCCGCAATATCTCTTGTTGTGGGTGGTTTTGGAATAATGAATATTATGCTTGCAACGGTTGAGGAAAGAGTTAAAGAAATAGGTTTAAGAAAGGCTTTGGGTGCTAAGAATTATCAAATTACACTGCAATTTTTAGTAGAAACTGTAGTGATAACTTTTTTAAGTGGCATAATTGGTATTATTTTGGGAATATTAATATCTTATATCGCTTTTAAAGTAATTATCGCTCTTCAAATAAGCTGGTTTTTCTTAGTGCCTGTTGATTCAATAATACTTGCAACTCTTGTTTCAATCAGTATTGGTCTTGTATTTGGTATTTATCCGGCACAAAGGGCAAGTAAATTAGATCCAATTGAAGCATTACGTTATGAATAGTTTTAAAATAGCTTTCGACAATTTAAAAAAAAATAAAACAAGGATGGTTTTGACTATGATTGCGATCGCACTTGGTATTGCTATTTTAATCATTATGATGGCTACTTCTGCAGGACTTAAAAAAATGGTTTTAAGCGAGATTGATTTTTATGGTTCTGATATGATTAATATTGAAACAAGAGTGCCCGGCAAGAGTAGCACAGATTCGGTTTCTGATTTTGCAAAGGGGGTTGTAGTGACTACATTCAAGAATAAAGATGTTGAGAAGTTGAAGAAGCATGAAAATGTAGAAAGTGCATATAGTTATGTGACAGGACAGGAAATTATTAAATACAAAGGGGAGAATAGAAGTGTATTAATTTTCGGGTATGGTGCTGATGCTCCTAAAGTTGAAAAATTAGATATAGGGGAAGGTAGATTTTATACTGAAGAAGAAGAGACTACTGCAAGCCTAGTTATTGTTTTGGGATATGAATTGAAGGAAAATCTTTTTGGGGATAATGATGCGATTTCAAAAATAGTCTATGTAAAAAATTTGCCTTTCAAGGTAGTTGGAGTGGCTAAAAAAAGAGGTGGAAGCCTTTCAATGAGCTTGGATTCAATAGCATACATTCCCACAATAACAATGCAAAAAAAAATACTCGGAACAGATTATGTTTTGGGAGCTGCCATAAAAGTAAAAGATGTTTCTAAATTAGATGAGACTAAGGATGACATAATATATATTATGAGGGAGGAGCACGACATTAAAAACCCTGAAAAAGAGGATGATTTTGAGGTTATGACCATGGTTGAGGCAATAGGAATGATTAATAATGTTGTTAACGGGATCAATGCTCTTTTAATAGCTTTAGCCTTAATATCTCTTGTTGTTGGAGGAGTTGGCATTATGAACATTATGTATGTTTCAGTTACAGAAAGAATTTTCGAAATAGGGTTAAGAATGTCTATTGGAGCAAAGAAAAAAGATATAATGCGACAATTTCTAGCAGAGGCTGTGCTTTTAACCCTTGGCGGAGGCGTCTTAGGTATTGCTTTTGGTATTTCGATTTGTTTATTGTTTAATTATGCTTCTTCTGTTTTAAATATTGGAATTACTGCAGATGTTTCGCTCTCTTCTATAATCTTCGCCCTTATATTTGCCACATTTTTGGGACTTTTGTCAGGGGTTTATCCAGCAAAAAGAGCTTCTAATTTAGATCCAATAGTTGCCTTGCGAAAATAATAACATTCTTATCTTGCAATAATTTTTAAAATCGTGTATGTTTCTAATAGTTGTTTAAAAACAACTTATGTGTGATTGCAATGATGTGTAAAAATGTGCAAGACTTGGTTGTTCAAAAAAAGTTTGAAGAAGTCGCGAGGATGCTTGAAAATGGATCTCACAAGTTAAAAGATTGTCAAAAATTTCCGGACACAGTCATACTGTTACTTGAAGGATATACAAAATCAGTAATTTCAGAAAAAAGAGTGCTTGTAATTTTTGGACATTTGAGCAGGAAAGGAGTTTTCACACAAGAATTCAAAGAAAGAATAAAATGTCTTCAAGCCTATTCTGATTTAAAGGAAAATCTTTCAAAAAGGATTATTTTTGAATTGATATAAGTTTTCTGCAAATATATGCAGATTTTTTTTATGGCATTAAGATAAATTGAATACATAAAATATTTAAAGAGCTCAAAGAGGTGGTTAGAATATTTGACAATCGTATTTACTTTGTATATACTTTATATATGAAGGTAATAATCAATATTAAAACTGAAAAAGAAGTAAAAGAAAATGCTCAAAGACTTGCAAAAGAGCTAGGTCTTTCTTTAAGCGATGTTTTGAATGCATCTTTAAGAAATTTTATTAGGACTCGTGAAGTTTATTTTTCACACACCCCGAGAATGACTGAAGAACTAGAAAATTTAATCGAAAAGACAGAAAAAGACATTGCTCTAAACAAGAATATGTCGCCACGATTTAATGATGCAAAAGAGGCAATAAAATATCTTGATAGCTTATGAAATTTTTTTCTTTCTGTAAAAGTTTTGAAAAGCAATACAAGAAGTTAAATCAAAAGAGTAAAAACAAGTTTAAAGAAAGGCTTAATCTTTTGCTTGAAGATGAATTTAATCCGATCTTAAATAATCATTCGCTTAATGGAAAATATGAAGGATATAGAAGCATAAATATTAATGGGGATATGAGGGCAATTTATAAAGTTAATGCAGACAACATTATTTTCACCACAATAGATAATCATAATAATTTATATAAATAGGCGATTTTATTCTAATTATTTGAAAATACTGTTATTAATCGAATTTCACCTCATGGAGGTGTTTCTTTTTATAATAAAAAGAATAAATGTGAAATTGATATAATTTTAGACAAAAAGATTGCTTGAGATTAAGCTAACTGGACTTTCAAAAGATTTAAAGAAGTTGGGGGAATTAAACAAGTCTTTGGATATTAAAAGTTATTATGTAATTTCTAAGATAAACAAGAAAGGATTTATTTATCCATTATCAATATAATTAAATTAGGTAGGCTAATTTGCATTTTATTTTCGCACATGGTATATTATTACTTAATAAGTTTTAATTAAAACTCTATGCCAGCTATAGAAAAAAAGAAAAACCAAAACAATAATATTAGCAAAAGAAAACTACTTATCATGTTTTTAGCAATTATAGTAATTGCGTCTTTTTTATACTTTGCTTTTATTAAAAAAGATATAAAAGAAGAAATAGTAAACAATGATTGTTTTGCTATAAAGACAAGAACAGTTGACGGAACTTCAATGTCTCCATTTCTTCAAAATGGAGAGACAGTAACTACTTACGAAAATTATTATGATTGTAATGAAATAGAAAGAGGGAACATTATTATATTTAACTTTAAAACAAGGGAAGGAGATTATATTAAAAAAGTACAGGGAGTGCCAAATGATATATTAGAATTTGAAGAAGGATATATTAAGATAAATGGAGAGCATGTGCTTAACTCAGAAGGAAAGAAATATAAGTTAAATTCTGTACAGCAAAAGATTTTAAGCATACCTTTAGTCGATAATCAAATACCAAGAAATGGGTATTTAGTTCTAGGAGATGATATAGAATCAAGTACATTTGACTCAAGACAATTTGGATATATTAATAAAGGTCAAATAATAGGTAAGGTTAATAAATAATAAAAGTATGAGAAATAAAATATTTATCTTTTCAGCAGTGATTCTTTTTGGAATTATTGTTTCGTACGTGGTTTTTTCTTGGAGTGAACCGACAGGAAATATGCCAACAAATTATAAGCCACCTTTAAATACTAGTGCTAATGCTCAGGATGTTGATCCAAATAAACCTGTTATCGGAAACCTTAATGTGGAAAAACTAGGAGGATATACTGCAAGTGATCTTTTAGGATTGATTGGTGGACCAGCTTCCTACGAGATTGTGGAGGGAACTGCTTGTCCAACAGGAACGATTTTAACATCTAAGTATTATGCACAAAAAACTTGCTCCTAGTCATATTTTTATTGTACTAGTGAGAACCAAACATGTGTTACTAAGCAAGCTTCTGTTAACTATTCAACAGGCTTTGGATGGGCTTTAGATCCATCATATGTCAAAAGAAATGTTTACAGTTTCATATGTAATGGCTCAGCCACATTTCATGATGAT
>Ga0172378_10005419_pt1 | contig 11913 bp, 8 predicted proteins | sample GrowelOW332metaG_FD_119755 | JGI IMG/M metagenome (GOLD analysis project Ga0172378, IMG submission 119755) | Groundwater microbial communities from an aquifer near a municipal landfill in Southern Ontario, Canada - Pumphouse #3_1 metaG | ecosystem: Environmental > Aquatic > Deep subsurface >... | reverse complement strand
CCACAACTTCAATCTTGTGTCTATCCATATAGTTCATTCTCCTTGATACCTCTTGGTATCATTATACTGGACAAAGTCCCTTTCGAATTTATTGGACAAAATCGCTTTCGAACTAGTAAATTTCAGTAAAACTTTATCTTCTATTTGACATTACGCTTATCATACGTTACTATAGAAAAGAACTATTCTATTATACAATATGGAGTAAAAAGTGAGCAAAACTATACAAACAGTACTGTTCATTGCTCTCCCAATTGTTGGAATTCTTCTTGGATGGATAATTCGATGGCTTTGGGCCAGATATCAACTTTCAGCTTCTGAACAAAAAGCTGAGCGCGTTAAACAAGATGCCATAAAAGAAGCAGAGGCAAAAAAGAAAGAAATTCTGCTTCAAGCAAAAGAGCAACTCATTCAGGATAGAAACCAGCAGGAACGGGATAACCGTGAACGCCGAAACGAACTTCAGCAATATGAACGTCGTTTAACTAAGAAAGAGGAACTTCTGGACCAACGTTCGGAAGGCTATGAAAAACAAGACAAGGAATTTGCAGCAAAAACAGCGGAAATGCAGACAAGGGAAGCTGCTGTTGCAACTCAGGAAGAAACCTACAGAAAGGAGCTTGAGAGGATTTCAGGTCTTACAGCGGATGAAGCTAAACAGCTTATAATTCAGAATCTTGAGAACGAGGCCCGCCATGACGCGCAGGTTCTTCTTAACAAGATTGACCAGGAAGCACAGCTTACTGCGGAAAAGAAAGCGCAGGAAGTTCTTGTTTCTACTATTCAGAGAATTGCGGCGGAGACTACAAGCGACATTACAGTTGCGACAGTTTCTTTGCCAAGCGATGAAATGAAGGGCAGAATTATTGGTCGCGAAGGTCGTAACATTCGTGCTTTGGAAACACTTACAGGTGTTGATGTTATTATTGATGACACACCAGAAGCAGTTGTAATCAGCTGCTTTGATCCTGTTCGTAAGGAAATTGCAAAAGAGGCGCTTGAGCGTCTTATTACTGACGGTCGTATTCACCCTGCTAGAATTGAGGAAGTTGTACAAAAAGTTACACGCGAAATTCAGCAGAAGATTTATGAAGAGGGTGAGAAAGTTTTGTTTGATCTTGGCATTCACAACATGAGCCAGGATGGAGTAAGGGCTTTAGGTAGACTTTACTTTAGAACAAGCTACGGTCAGAATGTTCTTACACATTCAAAAGAAGTTGCGGAAATTGCTAGTATTCTTGCGGCTGAAGTTGGTGCTAACAAGGATTTGGCAAAAAGAGCGGCGCTTCTTCATGATATTGGTAAAGGCGCTGAATCTGATAGCGACCAGAACCACGCAGAAGTTGGTGCTGAAATGGCACGCAAGATGGGCGAAGATCCAAGAATTGTTAATGCAATTGCGGCACACCATAATGATGTTGAAGCGCAGACAGTTGAGGCAGTTTTAGTTCAGATTGCCGATGCTATTAGCGCGGCACGTCCTGGCGCAAGGCGAGAGACTGTTGACAATTATGTTAAGCGTCTTGAAAATCTTGAGGACATTGCGCGTAAGTTTCCTGGCGTTGAACAGGCTTATGCAATTCAGGCTGGACGTGAGCTACGTATTCTTGTTAACAACGAGAAGATTCCAGATGGCGAAGTTAAGGATTTGGCAAAGCAGATAGCTAAGCAAATTGAAACTGACTTGGCTTACCCAGGAAGAATTAAAATTACAATGATTAGGGAAACACGTATTATTGAGTACGCTCGGTAATTTGGTTTTCTTATTTTTAACGAAGGCTGCATTCTTAAATGAGTGCGGCCTTTTTTATTTGTTGAAGTTTAAAGAAGCAATGTATTTTTTTTGAAAGTCTGGGTCTTGTGCTAAGTCTATGTTCTGCGCTAGTGATGAAATGTTTTTTGCAATGCTGAGATATTTTTCTCCGAACAATAAAAGGCTTGCTCCTAGAAGAGAGGCGTTGCCAGCGCTTACTACTGTTCCATTAAAATTGTTTGGAATAAGGCCTGTTGTTTTTGCGTCTTCTACATTTAGCTTTGTGCCAAAACCACCTGCTAAGAACAATGTGCTTTTTTCCGCAGCGCATTTTTGGTTTTCTATAAGCGTTTCTATTCCGCTTTCTACAGCGCCTTTTGCCAGCTGAAAGTTGCGTATGTCTTTTTGAGTTAGAAAAACGCCTTTTGCAAGTTCCATTTTATCTTTGCCGTTTGTGAATGTTCCGTTTGTGTCAATTAGATTTGACTTGTACAGCTCACTGCACGCGCTTAAAAGTCCTGTTCCGCAAATGCCTTTTGCTTTTACCCCGCCTATTACTTTGCAGTTTATTTTTCCATCTGAAATTTTTACTTCTGCAATTGCGCCTTCGCTTGAAGTCATGCCGCATGAAATTGACTGGCCTTCAAAAGCAGGGCCCGCCGCCGTTGATGTGCAAATGATTTTTTTTGTTAAAGGGTTATATAAAGCGAGCTCGCAGTTAGTTCCAATGTCAGCTAATATTAAAACTGACGATTTGTCTTTTGCAAAAAGATATGTTGAAATCATTGCGCAAACTGTGTCGCCGCCTACAAATGGTGAAACAATTGGTGGAAAATATATTTCGGTGTCTTGTGGAATAACGCTTTTGTTGTTGAAGAGGGCGCTTGCTTTTACACTTATGCCAAAAGAGCTTTCTGATTTAAAAGGGAATGATTTTAAGCATTCAACGCTTGCTCCAAACGCAAAGCTCATCATTGCAGTGTTGCCTGTTATTACAATTTTTTTTAACTCCGCCCTGCCCTGCCTGCTGCCTAGGAACTGCGCTTGTATTTGTGCCATAAATGTTTTTACAATTTTGTTTATTTGAATTAGAACTGTCTGGTGCAGAGCGCCGTATTTTTCTTTGTCTGACGCAAATGAGATTCGCGCTATTACGTCAGTGCCGAATGATGTTTGCAAATTTTCTTCGCCATCTTCTGCGAGTAGTTTTGCTGTGAACAAATTGTACGCAACCGCCGCTATTGTTGTTGTTCCTATGTCAAACGCAATTCCTATGTCTATTGGAGAAAATGTTTCTGTTGATGTTGATATTGTTGATGTTGATAATTTATTTGAAAAAGATTCTGTCTGTTGCACAGAATTTATTTTTTCTTCCACATTAAAAAGAGAGCTTTGTTTTTCTACATAAAAATTGCTGTTGTCTTGCAAAGAGCCGTCGCCTTCGCATAGCCCGCAGTGGTGGCATATTTTACAAATCATTTTGCTCTTCCTGTTCTTCTGCTGCAATTTTGTTGCAAATTATTATGTGGCAGTCGCCTGTTCGTATTGCGGTTTTTGAAGCGGCTCCTGTTAAGTGATGCCCACCGTATAAAAATAAAATGTCGCATGTTTTTTCTGGAGCGCACGGCTCAAATGTGATTGGATTTACAGTGAAGCTTTCGTATGACGAGTCTGTGTAAGCGTCGCGTGTTGAGTGCATGTCGTAGTACTTTTCTAGAGCGGCACGGTGGTTTTGCTTGTCATATTCGCGTCTATACCACGACGGGTATGTTCCAGGTTTGGATTTTCTTGTGTAGTCAAAGCGCAGGAGATTGTTTAGAACATTGATTTCTTCAGGGGCAAAATATTGCTGATGTTCTGTGTTCTGTAGAAGCGGCGCGCCTTCTGCAACTTGTGGATTTTGTTTTGTTTGGTCACCGTTTAGAAAATCGTAAAGGTAGCTGTAATAGTCATTCACTTTGTGCGGCAAGTCAAAGATGTTTTTTTCTGTGAAATAATCAGAAAGATTTGTAAAAAATTTATATGCGTTTTTCTGCAAGGAAACTATATACTTCATTGTCTGGATAAAATTCTGCGAGTTGTAATAATTGTCAACTAAGTTTTCAATTTTCTTATAGTCCTGCATTTGGCTGTAGCTTACCCAGGGCGTGCTTAGAACTTCATAAGGAGGATTAGACATATACGAAAAGCCTTTTGTCTTAAGAGTGTATTCTTCCATTGGTGTTCCATGTAGAACTTTTAGAAAACCAAGCTGCAGCATTTCTGGGTACTGCGAAATTGTGTAGTTAAAAGAAGAAGCAAATTCTTTTGGAGACTCATACGGAAGTCCTGCAATCAAGTCCAAGTGAACGTGTATTGTCTTTGGTATTTTAGAAAGAACATGGTGAATCTGATCCAAGTCAGCGGGTCGGCCCACTTGCTCAAGCGTTGGCGGATTTGTGCTTTGTATGCCAATTTCAAACTGCATCATTCCATAAGGCACATTCTGAATTGAGTTAAGCGCTGCTTCTGTAAACTGCTGCGCCGCTATTTCAAAGTGGAACGTTGTCTTGTTGTTCCAGTGAGTTTCTATATACTTCCAAATTGCAATGTAACGCTCTTCATTCAAGTTGTAAGTTCTGTCCACAAATTTCACTAAGCGAACATTGTTTTTTAAAAAGAAGTCCAAGTTTTTTTGCACTCTTTCTAATGAAGAAAAACGCACAGTCTTGTCTACAGAAGAAAGGCAATAAGAGCAGTGGAACGGGCAGCCACGCGAACTTTCGTAGTAAATTATGCTGTTGTCCGCATCAACGCCTTCAACTAATTTTCCGTTGCCGTCGTCGTAAGGGAAAGGAAGCTCGTCTAAGTTTTGAATTAACGGCCTCGCGCCTGTAAAAACAACATCGTCATTCTTTTCTGAGCCGCTGCTTTTTTTTGCACGGACATAAAGGCCTTTTATTTTTGAAACAGAAACCTTTTCTTCACTAGAAAAACTTTCGCACAGTTCTTTTAAAGTTACTTCACCTTCGCCCGCCATTATTAAATCAATTGACTTGTTTTCATTTAGAACTTTTTGAGCGTCGTAAGTTACTTCAGGACCGCCTGCTCCAATTAAACATTCTGGCAATACTTTTCTAAGCTCCGCAATTACTTTCATTGTAATTTCAACATTCCAAATGTACACAGAAAAAAACACAGCGTCTGGCTTTTCTAAAGCAATGCCCTGCAATATTTCCAAGACAGGCTGATTGATTGTAAAATATTTTGCTTCAAGAGAATAAAATTTATTATACCCGTCAGAATATTTTTTTATATAAGATGTTAGTGCGCGAACAGCCAAGCTTACATGGTTAAAGCGTGAGTTGATTGCGACAAGAAATATTTTTTTTATAGACATAAAAAGATTATACCACAAAAACTATTTTTCTGTAGTATGCCATACTCCGTCAAATTCACTTTGTGGCTTTCCAATTAACACCTTGCATTTTTCTGCATAGAATTTGCACGGCGGGTCGTTCTCTGATTTTGATTCAAAAAGTGGAAGCGCTTCTGAAAACTTTCCGTCATAAAATAAAACACGGGCCTTTTCAAATATTTCTATTTCTGATTTTTTTTGATTAAAAACATCTTCTTCCATTGGCTCATATACAGTCACTGCCTCTTTTTTTCCAACAACAGCAACTTTTGCAAGCTCCCTGAATTTTAAATTTATGCCAAATTTTTCAGCTTGCTCTTTTGTTTCTTTAGAGCACATTGTGTATGTTCCAAACTGTTTGTTAAGACCTTCAAGTCTTGAAGCCAAGTTAACACTGTCGCCCATCATTGTGTAGTTGAACCTGCTGTGAGAGCCCATGTTTCCTACAACAGCATATCCTGTGTTCATGCCTATCCGTTGATACATTTTGCCGCCAGAAAGTTTTTCTAGCATTGGCCTAAGTTCAGCTAATTTTTGTTGACATTTCATTGCAGCTTCTATTGCACGCTTTGCATGGTCTTCTTCTGAAGTAGGCGCATTCCAAAATGCAATTAAAGCGTCACCTTCGTACTTGTCTATTGTGCCGCCGCTTTCAAGAATAATGTCTGTCATTTCAGAAAGATAGTCATTTAAAATTTCTGTTAATTTTTCTGGCGTTAAGTTTTCTGAAATTGAAGTGAAGCCTTGCACGTCAGAAAAGTAAATGCTTATTTCCCTTTTTTCTCCGCCAAGCTTTAGTTTATTAGGATTTGAAATAAGCTGGTCAATTACAACGGGGCTTAGATATTGACTGAATGCTGATTTAATAAATTTCTTTTGTCTGCCTTCAAGCAAATAGTTTAAAAATAAATCAGCAAGAAATGAAAAGCTAAAACAAAACAAAGGAGCAACTAAAATAATCCAAACACTATATAAAAATAAAACGTACGAGAACGCAATAATTAAAACTATACCAAACGCCGCGCCTGCAATTGTAAACACAGTTGTTCTTGCCTGAGACTTTTGCCTTTCTGCAATTTCAATAATTAAAACTCCCATAAAGCATGAAGCTAGAAGATACAAAATTGTAAGCCACATAGGAATTTTTTTTACAAAGTTATTGTTCAAAATATTATCGTATGTTGTAATATGAACACCAACTCCTGGGTACACTTGAGAAACAGGAGCGGAGCAAATATCAAAAAGTCCGGGTGCGTAGTATGCTACATATACATCAGCGTCTGCAAAGTTTTCAGAAGGAATCAAAGGCTCTTTTCCTTTTTTTTCATCGTAGTAGCTTTGAAGAATATCTGATGCTCGGTATGGAAGATAATCATTTAAACTTTTTTTATATCTAAGTAAAAGAGTGCCGTCTTTTTGCACTGGCAATTTTTTTTGCAAATACTCAAGGGCATCCTCTGTGGAAATATTTTCATCTTTTGATTTTGAAATAACGTAAGGTGCTGTTCCCAATGTGGAATAATTTTTTCCATTGTAATCAAAGCAAAGCCTAGTTCTGCGGATTACATCATCACTGTCCTTTGCGCTTGTAATATTTGAAATAAGGCGTGCTGAGTTTTTTATAGGCTCGACAGGGAAAAGAACAGTCTTGTCTTCTTCATTAACAAACATTGTTTGAACAACATTGCCATATTCAGAACAAGCCTCCGCAAAATTTTCATCATCTTTATTTCCATAAACAGAAGGCTCTGTAAAAAGAATATCAAACAGAACACTTTCTGCATTGCCCTTGTTCATGTAGCGGACTATATCTCCGTAAGCGGAACGTGGCCACGGCCAGCCCCAGCCCATTTTTTCTTTTGCCCAGTCAATGCTTTCTTGGTCAACTTCAACAAAGCATATTTTATCAGAAGTGTGTAAAGCACTTGAAGTAAGCAAAGTCCTGTTGTCATAAGTTTTATTTTCTAGAAAATCAAATACTCCTAAAAAATATAAAGCAAGCCCTATGCAAAAAACTGCCGCCGCTACAGACGCACTTCTGATTTTTTTCATATCATTTCCTTCTACAATAAAGATTTTATTTTATTAAATCTTGCGACTCTTGAAGAATCATAAGTTTTTTCCTGGTAAGCATCATATTGATCCTGCAAATTTTTTTCACGTGATTCTGGAGAAGGATGGGTTTTGCTAAATCCGCTAGTCTGACCCTTTTCTTTTTCTTTTAGCAAATCAAGCATGCTTTTCATTGCGTTTGGATTGTAGCCTGCCTGTGCCATTAGAGAAAGAGCTTTTGAATCAGCGTCAAATTCCTGCTGTTTTGAATAACCAGATTCCACCATTGTGCTTATAATGTCGCTGATTGAATCATCAAATCCAGACAAAATATCTTTGTCGTTAGCATTGTTGTAAAGAGTTACGGCTGTGCCTGCTGTCTGCAAAATTGCGCTAGTTGCTCGGCTTGATTTAATTGCCTTTATGCTATGCTGAAGCTGAATATGCGCAATTTCATGTGAAAGAACAGCCGCAAGCGCGTCCTCTGATTTTGCGCATTGTAAAAGTCCGCGGCTTACAAGAATATGACCGCCAGAAGTTGCAAAAGCATTCACTTCGTCAGTATCAAGAATTGCAACATAGTAACCTTTATACAAAACAGGCTTGTCAGAATTTATTACAATCGCACTGCATATTTCATTTAAGTATTTTTGCATTTTTGCAGAATTGTACACATTGTATTTTTCTAGAATTGTTCCAGCCACAGCTCTTCCAATGTAATACTCTTGCTCTGGTGTAATTTCTTCCATTGCTTTTCCAAGAGAAGTGCTTGCTGTGGAAATTGACTTTGCAACATTTTTATCAATTAGGCCCAAATCTCCTGCAATTGAAGAAGCAACGCTTATTGTGGAGCAAGAAACAAATAATAAAGACACCGCTGTTAAAATTAATAATATACTTTTTTTCATTACTCGCCACCGTTTAGTTTTCCATCTTCAATAAATTCTTCAAGTTCTTCTGTTGAAATTTCATTTTTTTCCATTGCGTCAACAGCGGTATAATTTGCCTTGCCTTTTTTCTTGTACTCGCCTTCAACTTCTGAAGAAAATCCTTTTCCGGCCAAAGCAAGTTCGCTTGTGCTTGCAGACACCTTGCTTCCTTTTGCAACTATTTTTCTTTTTGTAAGAGCAGAGCTTTGAATCCAACCACTTGTTGAATCATCGGATGACGACAAAACAATCTTTGCCCATTTTCCTTTTGACAAGACGACTGTAACTTCATTTCCGTAATATAATTTTTTTACAGCTTTAGAAGTAGCCTTTGGTTTTGCGTGCAATTGAATTTTTTCACAAGAAACATAAGCTGTTCCTGGCTCAATTGCAAACGCAAACGTACAAAGCAACGCCGCAGCAATCAATAAAATTTTTCTTTTCATTATGTTCTCCAGACTTAAGGTCATCTCTAAAAACTTCAATCATTAGAGATAATTTTAAGTATAACATAAACAATTTTTGTAAACAACCAAGCACAACTTTAGGTTCAACTATAAAGACAAAAACGTTTGACTAAAATAAAAATATAACTATACTATGGTGTTATCAACCGGGGTGGTCATAAAGTGTTTGTAAAACATAAAGACCTGAGATTACACCCGCAGAGTTCCGCACGGAGCTCAAATCCTGATCCGGATAATACCGGCGGAGGAAGGTATGAGAAAATCTAATTTCACATCCCTCTTTATTTTTATTATCTCAATTTCGTATCTTGTACTTGGAACTTCATGTACAAAGTCACAAAAGATTTCTGAAGAAAGAGCAAAAGAAGTTGTTGTCTACACTTACGACAGCTTTGCAGGCGAATGGGGTCCAGGCGCTGAGCTTTCAAAAAAGTTCAATGAAGCAACAGGCCTTACTCTTACTTTAATTGACTGCGGAGATGCTGTTCAAGCATACAACAGGGCTGTCTTGGAAAAAGATTCACCCCAGGCAGATGTTATTATTGGAATTGACAACAACCTTGCTTCAAAAGCAAAAGCTTCTGGCATACTTGAGTCGTACAAACCAAAGGACGCTGACAAAATAATTTCTGTTGACTTACACAAAGCACTTTGCTCAGACTGGTCGCTTACTCCTTACGACTACAATCATTTTTCTATGGTGTTCGACACAAACAGCAATGTTCCAGAGCCAAAATCAATTGAAGATTTGACAAATGAAGTGTACGAAAAAAAAATAATTCTTATGGACCCACGAACTTCTACTCCGGGACTTGGATTTATTTCATGGACTGTTGCTGTAATGGGCGACAAGTATGAAGATTACTGGAAAGCGCTTAAGCCAAATATTTTAACAATGGCACCAGGTTGGAGCGCAGGCTACGGTTTGTTCACAGACGGTGAAGCGCCGCTTGTAATAAGCTACGCAACAGATACTGCTTACAATGTTGAGTACGAAAATTCAACACGGCTCAAGGCCATTGTTTTTGACGAAGGCCACATTGAGCAAGTTGAAGGCTATGGCCTAATAAAAAATGCACCTAATGAAAAGGCTGCAAAAATATTCATGGACTACTTTATTACAGAAGAGGCTCAGTCAATTCTTCCACTTACGCAATGGATGTACCCTGTAAATAAAAATGTGGAACTTCCAGACAGCTACAAAACAGCCGCACCTGTTCCATCAAAAACTTTATATGTAAACGAAGATGAAGTAGACAAGGCTGTAGATAACGTAATGAAGATTCTTGCCGAGTAAAAATGAAAAGAAGCGCAGTAAGATTTGACATTAAACATAGCGCTCAAACGGTGACAGTTGCAGTTGCCGTTTGCATTTTTATGCTTGTCATATTTGCTTTTGTTGTTCCGCTTGCAGAAATACCTTTGAAGTCTGTAATCTTTTCAAAAATAAATTCTGCTTCGAACAATGGAAGCACATCTTCTAGCTTCTATTCTATAAAGAGTCTTTTAAAAATAATTTTATTTACTTTTGAGCAGTCTTTAGCTTCAACACTTCTTGCTGTTGTTGTTGGAATACCTGCCGCATTTCTTGTTGCAAAGAAAAACTTTTTTGGAAGAAAATTTCTTCTTGCATTTTCATCTGTGCCACTTTGCATTCCTGCTCTTATAGTGGCCCTTGGATATGTTTCTACTTTTGGAATGGCGGGATATATAAATAAATTTTTAATGAAAATATTTTCATTGCAAGAGCCGCCGCTTACTTTTCTATATTCATTTTGGGGAATTGTAATTGCACAAGGCTTTTATAATTTTCCATTGATCATGTCTACTGTTGCAGATAGCTGGAGCAGCCTGCCTTTAGAGCAAGCAGAAAACGCGCGCCTTCTGGGAGCAAGCGAATGCAGGGTTTTTAGAACAATAACATTCTACCAAATATTGCCTTCTGTAATTTCTTCCTGCATTCCTGTTTTTCTTTATTGCTTCTTTTCTTTTATGATAGTACTTTTGTTTGGAGCAACTGGTTGCACAACTTTGGAAGTTGCAATTTATCACAGCGCAAGAAGCACTCTTAATTTTTCAGACGCGTCTATTCTATCTTTAATTGAAACTTTTTGTGCTTTAGGAATGGTGTTCGCCTACAGTGTTATTGAACAGAAATCTATAAAGAACAAAGGAATTTCTTTTTTATACAATCAAAACACTAGAACTAAAATTTCTAAAAATCAAATTATTCCTTCTGTTATTTTTCTTTTTATAATTCTAATTTTTTTTGCACTTCCACTTTTTTGCATTTTAATTTCATCATTTACAAAAAGGCAAAGCAACTCAATTATTTTTACTTTTGCCAACTGGAAGCAGCTTTTTTTGATGAAAGGTTTTCTTAAGGCTTTATTCACAACTTTAACAACAGCTCTTTGTGTTTCTGTTCTTTGCACAGTCACAGCGTATGTGTATGCTTTCTTTTTACGAATAAAAGATCCTTTTTCAAAGAACACATTTCTTAGGACAATTCCACTTTTACCAATGGCTGTTTCTTCTGTAGTCATGGGGCTTGGAATGACAATGACAGTAAGAAGAGGCTCGCAGCTAATTTTAATTTTAGCAGAGACGGCTCTTTCTTGGCCGTTCGCGTTCAGGCAAATATATACACACTTAGTCAAAATACCGGAACTCGTTTTAGACCAAGCAAAAATTCTTTCTTGCCATAAAACAGACACACTGTTTAAAGTTTGTATTCCTTACAGCACAAAAGGAATAGTCAGCGCATTAGGTTTTTGTTTTGCAATAAGCGCAGGAGATTCCACGTTGCCACTTGTTCTTGCAATTCCAAGGTTTGACACACTTGCACTTTTTACATACAGGCTTGCAGGTAACCATAAGCTAAATCTTTCTTGCGCAGCAGGACTTCTTCTTGGCATTATTTGTATGTCAGTTTTTATTTTATCAAGCAAATTCAAAGAGGCGAACGAAAATGACTAATGAAAAAAACAATTTTTCTTGCAATGAAAACAACGATGAGCTTGAATTTTTAAAAGCGCAGAACTTATACAAATCATTTGACTCCGTAACAATAGATTTTTCTTTCACTGTTCAAAAAGGAACAATGACAACAATTGTAGGTCCAAGCGGCAGCGGCAAGTCCACCGTGCTAAGGCTTATTGCAGGCTTAGAAAAAAATGACGAGCGAACTTCAAAAGACAATTCAAAACAACCACATATTTTTTTAGACGGAAAAGAAATTACAAACCTTGCGCCAGGCAAAAGAGAAACAGGAATGGTTGCACAAAGTGGAGCATTGTTTTTGCATTTAACAGT
>Ga0172378_10005418_pt1 | contig 11914 bp, 7 predicted proteins | sample GrowelOW332metaG_FD_119755 | JGI IMG/M metagenome (GOLD analysis project Ga0172378, IMG submission 119755) | Groundwater microbial communities from an aquifer near a municipal landfill in Southern Ontario, Canada - Pumphouse #3_1 metaG | ecosystem: Environmental > Aquatic > Deep subsurface >... | reverse complement strand
CTATTTAGAAGATGTTGACGTGAGTTATCGTGGGTTGATTTATGGGTATAAAAATGTGTATGAACCTAAAGCGATTTGTTACCATATAGGCTCTGCAACGACGGCACAGGGTCAAAAATATTCCCCTTTTAAAGTAAAACTTTCAGCACGCAATAATGTCTATACAGCCTATAAAAACATGCCTTTTTTACAACTTGTGGTTAATAGTCCTTTTTTAGTGTGTGGATTTGCTATAAAAGGGATGATTTTTACAAAAAGGGGATATGGGAAAGCTTATAAGGAAGGCTTAAAAGAAGGATTGACAACACTACACCGAGTGAACAAAACAAAATTTAAATTGAAACATACGTTAAATTATCTTAAAATAGAAGGTATGTTGCTTCAAAATTTAGCGAGACATCTTCATGAAAAAATATAAAAAGTATAAGCGAGGATAAAATGAGAGAAATTGCCTTTTCTGTTCGAGAATTGGTAGAGTTTGTTTGTCGGTCAGGGAGTATTGATAATCGCTTTACAGGGTTTGACCGTATGCAAGAAGGCACTCGCATCCATAAAAAGCTACAAAAGGAAGCGGGTGAAGGGTATCAAGCTGAAGTGAGTTTCAGATATGCCTGCGAGTATAAAGGGCTTAAATTCACCATTGGCGGGAGAGCTGATGGCCTTTTTTTTGTAGAAGGGGAACCTTATATAGATGAGATTAAGACAACGACACGCAATGTTGAAAAGATGACACAAAACGACCAACCCGTGCATTGGGCGCAAGCAAAATGCTATGCTTATTTTTATTTACTTGAGCATGAGGAAGACAGCATTAATATTCAATTAACCTATTATCAAATTGAGACGAAACAGATTCGAAGGTTTTGCATGTTTTATCAAAAAAAGGAACTTCAAGCGTTTTATGAAGGGCTTTTAGAGGCATATGTGCGTTTTGCAGAAGTGCAAAATGCGTTTGAAATCAAGCGAAATATGAGTATCAAGGCGATGCCTTTTCCTTTTGAGACCTACAGAAGAGGACAACGGGAAATGGCCATTACGGTTTATCGTGCGATTATAGAAGAAAAAAAACTTTTTTGTGAAGCACCCACGGGAATAGGCAAAACATTATCGACTTTATTTCCAGCCTTTAAGGCAATGGGTGAAAGAAAGATTAATAAAATTTTTTATGTTACAGCGAAAGGGGTTTCCAGACAAGAAGTTATCAAAAATTTTGATTTGTTGCAAGAAAAAGGCTTAAAAGCAAGAATGGTTGAGATTACCGCAAAAGACAAAATTTGTTTTCTAGAAGAACGCCAGTGCAACCCGGAAGCATGTCCGTATGCAAGACACTATTTTGATCGGATTAATGCGGTTCTTTTGGAAATTCTAAAGACAGAACGACATCTCGACCGTGAAAAAATTGTTTCGATTGCGAAAAGACATGAATTGTGTCCCTTTGAATTAGCCTTAGACTATGCAAATTTTGCAGATTTGATTTTAGGAGATTACAATTATCTTTTTGATCCAAGTGCTTCATTAAAACGCTTTTTTGTTGAAACGGAAGAACCCTGGGTCTTTTTAATTGATGAAGCACATAATTTGGTAGACCGCTCGCGTAAAATGTATTCAGCTGAGATTAAAAAGGCACCCTTCTTAGACTTGAAACGCAAAATAAAAAAAAGTGACAAAGGATTTTATAAAGCGATTTCGGTGGTTAACAATGCCTTTATTGACATTCGAAAATCAAACAGTACACACAAATATTGGGTGATAAAAGAACCAATTGAAGCCTTAAATGAAGCTCTGCAATATTTTGGCTATGCTTTTGAAAAATGGCTAAGAGCAAACAAAGAAAGTGCATTAGCAGAAGAGGCCCTCGCCTTGTATTTTGACGTCAGAACCTGGTTAAATATCTCAGAAGAATATGACCGTCATTACGCGACAACGGTTGTTTTAAAGGGATCAGATGTATGGGTTTCACAATTATGTTTAGATGCTTCTAAAAGGCTTTTACAAACCATGGCTTTTGGAAAATCAAGTATTCTTTTTTCAGCAACGCTTTCGCCAATGCCCTATTTTATTGAGGTTTTAGGAGGAGAGAATAGTACCCCTTTTTATCAATTACCGTCGCCTTTTGAACCAGAACATTTAGGCATTATGGTAGCCGATACAATGAGCACACGCTATAAAGACAGAGAAAAAACCTATGATGCGATTGCAGAAATGGTTGAAGCCTTTATAACGGGACAACCAGGCAATTATTTGATTTTTTTTCCATCCTATGCCTATTTAGAAGCCGTATTTGACATGCGAGCAGAAAGTTTTCAAAAATTAGAGGTTCAAATACAAGAACGACATATGACGGAAACAGCACAAAAGGCGTTTTTGGAAGCATTTACGGAAGATAGCCAAACCCGTGCTTTTGGAGTTATGGGCGGGCTTTTTTCAGAAGCCATTGACTTAAAGGGAAATCGGCTAATTGGCGTTGCAGTCATTGGCATTGGATTGCCACAAATAAATGAGGAACGCAATATTATTCGAGATTATTACCAAGAAAAAGGATTAAGTGGGTTTGATTATGCTTATCGTTACCCAGGTATGAATAAGGTATTGCAAGCCTTAGGACGCGTAATTCGAGATGAAAAAGATCGAGGAATGGTTTTACTGGTGGATGATCGGTATATGCAACCGCAAAATCGTATTTTATTACCAAACCATATGCGCCATTATGAAAAAGTAACGACTCCAGAAGAGATTAAAGAAGTGATGATCAATTTTTTTCAAAAAAATAACGCTATTTTCTGAAAAAGAAAATAGCGTTATTTTTAAAAGGAATAGTAAAATTAAACAATCCTAAACATAAAATAATAAGTCTTCATAAATAGGATAAGGCCAATAAGTTTCCCCAACCATTTCTTCTAAGGCATCGGCGGATTTTCTTAAAGTACCCATTGCAAGAATAACTTCTTCTTGATAGAACTTAGCCTGTGTATATGGATCTTCTATTACTTGTGCTTTTGCAGTCGTTGTTTCAAGCACTTTAATATCCAATGTGAGTTGTGCGCTTAATTTAGAAACATCAGCTAATAGAGATTCTTCAGCACTACAATCAATCAAATCACCGAGTGCTTTTTTCTGTGTCAATTGTTCGGTTAAAGATTTTGAAAAATCTAAACAAGCAGGTAAGATTTCACGTTTGGCCATAGAAAGCATCGTGAGTGCTTCAATATTAATGGTTTTTGTATACTCTTCAAAGTGAATCGTTTGACGTGCATAGATTTCTTCTTTTGTGTAAATATTAAAGTTTTCAAAAAGTTCAATATTTTTTTCCATACAGTATTCTGCATAAGCATCAGGTGTGGTTGCGAGATTAGGTAAACCGCGTTTTGTAGCTTCTTCAACCCAGGCATCAGAATAATTATTGCCATTAAAGACAATGCGTTTATGTTCTGCTAAAGAAGCTTTAATCAGATCAATCACAGCAGAATCAAAATCGGTTGCTTTTTCTAATTGATCAGCAAATTCTTTTAAAACTTGAGCAACCATCGTGTTTAATGCGATATTTGGACCTGCAATAGACTGATTAGAACCGAGCATTCTAAATTCAAATTTATTCCCTGTGAAAGCGAAAGGAGAAGTTCTATTACGATCTGTCGCATCAACAATAAATTCAGGAACGGTATCAACCCCGATGTTCATTAACAAATCTTTTGCATGTTCAACAGGTGTACCTGTTTCAATAGATTTAAGTGCAGCTGTTAACTGATCCCCTAAGAAAATAGAAACAATGGCTGGAGGAGCTTCATTTGCACCTAGACGATGGTCATTTCCGGCGGAAGCAACTGTACAACGCAATAGTTCTGGATAACGATCAATGGCTTCAATAACAGCAGTTAAAATTAATAAGAACTGAAGATTTTCATCAGGTTGATCACCAGGAGCTAATAAATTTTCACCAGTATTTGTAGATAAAGACCAATTGTTATGTTTACCTGAGCCATTAACGCCTTCAAAAGGTTTTTCATTTAATAGGCAATATAAATCGTGGCGATAAGCGACCTTTTTCATATATTCCATGACTAATTGATTATGATCAGTTGCCTGATTAGAAATAGAAAAAACAGGAGCTAGTTCGTGTTGGCAAGGGGCAACTTCATTATGGCGTGTTTTAGAAGGAATACCAAGTGCCCAAAGTTCACGATCTAAATCACACATGTAATTAGCAACGCGTCCACGAATTTTACCAAAATAATGATCTTCTAATTCTTGACCTTTTGGTGATTTTGATCCAAAAAGCGTCCGACCTGTTAAAATAAGATCCTTACGTTTTTTGTACATATCACGTTCAATGAGGAAATATTCTTGTTCAGCACCGACCGTTGTGGTTACTTTTTTGACATCATCTTTACCAAAAAGAGCAAGAATTCGACAAGCTTCTGTACTTAAAGCTTTCATAGAACGTAATAAAGGGGTCTTTTTATCTAATACTTCACCAGAATAAGAAATGAAAGAAGTAGGGATATATAAAGTTGTTCCTTTAACAAAGGCATAAGAAGTAGGATCCCATGCAGTATAACCACGGGCTTCAAAGGTTGCTCGAAGACCACCTGATGGGAAAGATGACGCATCAGGTTCCCCTTTGATTAATTCTTTTCCAGAGAATTCCATGATGACTTTACCTTCATCGGTTGGACTGATAAAAGCATCATGTTTTTCAGCAGTAATACCGGTCATTGGTTGGAACCAATGGGTGAAATGCGTTGCTCCCATTTCCATTGCCCAATCTTTCATTGCATTGGCAACAACATCAGCAACATCTGGTTCTAACGTGACATCTTCTTTAATCGCAGCAAGCATTGCTTTATAAATATGTTTTGGTAGGCGTTTGCGCATAACGGTTAAGTTGAAAACGCGAGAACCAAACAATTCAATAACATCATTCTTGCCATCTTTTTTTTCATAAATTTCAGACATAAGGACCTCCTTGAAAATAAACAAAGGCTTTCTCGTCAATTCAAAAAAGATAAGAAAGTCAAAATAAAAAAACAATTAAGATATACATAATTAACAAATAGTTAACAAAAAAGGCACTAAAAAACACACGTGTGTTTTCAGCGCCTTTGCTGTCTTTATCAATTTACATATATTATAACAAAAAACTATTTAAATGTAAACCCTTTTTTAAAAAAAAAAAAAATGAAAAGGAAATCAGATTTCAGAGAAAATACAAAGAAAAAAAGGAAATTGACGTGTAGAACAACTGAAAATAAAAGTATAAACAATTAGAATGATTAGCGATATATGTTTTATGATGAAGAATTCACATATTTCAAAAGAGCCTATTTTTACAAAGGAATTCTTTAATTGAGTTTAAAAAAAAAAGTGAAACGGATTAAAAACTTGCATTTATTAAGTGAATAAGGTATAATAAAAATGCTTATAAATAAATTATTTATAGAAAAACACAATGATTTCCCCAAATAATAAAAAAGGGAATTAAAATGCTTGCTGTAAAAAGACATTGAAAAAAAGTTAGCATTGTGTTAAAATAAACAAAAGAATAGTAGTGTGAACAAAGGCGTTCAATTCGATTAAAAAGGCTCTTTTTGGGAGAGTTTATTTTAGGTTAAAAAAATCGAAGGGGATGCTTTTTTTGTTTTACGCATGAATGCAAAATGGTGTTCAGCATAAAAAAATAAAGGAGCGTAAAATGTTAAGAGAAGGTGAAATTCGAATTCCATCCGGATGTGCAATATCTGGAATCATTGACCGAAAAGGTCGACGGTGTTTAAATGGGCAAAAAATTGTCGATTCTATTGCAATTATGCATGATCGATCGAATGGTCTTGGTGGAGGGTTTGCAGGATATGGTATTTATCCTGAGTTTGCTGATTTATACGCATTCCATATTTTTTACGATAGTATGGAAGCAAAAGAAGCTTGTGAGCGTTATTTAGATCGGTATTTTGAGGTTGTTTCATATGGGATTATTCCAACAAAGAATGTAGAATCTATTCAAGATGCGCCTATGATTATGCGGTATTTTGTTAATCCATTATTAACAAAAGCAAAATCAATTGGAAAAGTACCTATTAATGAAGAAACCTTTGTTGTTCAAACGGTTTTCTATATTAATTCAAATATCGATGGTGCTTATATTTTTTCCAATGGTAAAAATATGGGTATTTTTAAAGCGGTTGGATTTCCAGAAGATGTTGGTGAATTCTATCGTTTAAATGAATATGACGGTTATTCTTGGACGGCACATGGCCGTTATCCAACGAATACACCAGGCTGGTGGGGTGGCGCACATCCTTTTGGACTGCTTGATTATTCCATTGTACATAATGGTGAAATTTCTTCTTATGATGCAAATCGCCGTTATATTGAAATGTTTGATTATAAATGTACGCTTTTGACTGATACAGAAGCGATTACCTATATTATTGATTTTTTAAATCGAAAAAACAACTTACCTTTTGAAGATATTGCTAAAATTATAGCGGCACCTTTCTGGAATGAACTTGAACATATGGATCCGACTGAAGCGAAAAAAATTAAAACGTTCAGAAATGCGTTTTCTAGTTTGCTGATTACAGGCCCATTTTCTATTATTTGTGGTTTTACAGATGGGATCATGGCATTGAATGATCGTTTGAAATTACGATCAATGGTGGTTGGCGAAAAAGATGATATTGTTTATTTAGCGAGTGAAGAAGCAGCGATTCGTGCTGTTTGTCAAGATTTAGATTATATCCGAGCACCTAAAGGTGGAGAGCCAATTATTGTTCGTGTAGAAAGGGAAGGAAAATAATGGGAATAGATCTTTTATATCCAAAATATGAGGTTGTACGCAATTTTGATCGTTGCATTACGTGCAGAGTATGTGAACGTCAATGTGCGAATGAAGTGCATTCTTACGATCCTGAATTAAAAAAAATGGTTGCTGACGAATCCAAATGTGTTGACTGTCAGCGATGCGTCGCTCTTTGTCCAACACGTGCTTTGAAAATTGTAGAAACAGACAATACTTTTAAAAAGAATGCTAACTGGAAACAACAGACCATTGAAGAAGTTTACCGTCAAGCGGGAAGTGGTGGCGTTCTTTTGTCAAGTATGGGTAATCCTCAAGAGTATCCAGTTTATTGGGATAAGATGTTGATTAATGCCAGTCAGGTAACCAATCCATCCATTGATCCACTGCGTGAACCAATGGAAACAAAGGTATTTTTAGGTAAAAAGCCAAAAACGATCGAATTGGACGAGGCAGGAAATGTTAAAACGGCTCTTGAACCACAAATTGAATTAGAATTACCGATTATGTTTTCCGCGATGTCTTACGGGTCCATTTCAGAAAATGCGCACAAAGCATTAGCACGCGCAGCGACAAAAATGGGGACTTGCTACAATACAGGTGAAGGTGGTCTTAATAAAGAATTATATCAATATGGAGAACATACGATAGTCCAAGTGGCTTCCGGTCGATTTGGGGTACATCCAGATTACTTAATGGCAGGTCAAGCTATTGAAATAAAAATGGGACAAGGCGCAAAACCAGGCATTGGTGGACACCTTCCTGGACGAAAAATTGGTGAAAAAGTTTCACAAACACGTATGATTCCACAGGGGTCGGATGCGATTTCACCAGCACCACATCATGATATTTATTCTATTGAAGATTTAAGACAGCTCATCTTTTCATTGAAGGAAGCAACCAATTACACTAAACCCGTAATTGTCAAAATTGCAGCCGTTCATAATGTGGCAGCCATTGCTTCAGGGATTGCACGTTCAGGCGCAGATATTATTGCGATTGATGGGTTCCGTGGTGGAACAGGTGCCGCGCCAACACGTATCCGAGATAATGTTGGAATTCCAATAGAGTTAGCGCTAGCCGCAGTTGATCAACGACTGCGTGAAGAAAAAATCAGAAACGATATTTCGATTGTTGTTGGTGGATCTATTCGCTCGGCATCAGATGTTGTTAAAGCCATTGCACTGGGTGCAGATGCTTGTTATATTGGAACGGCTGCATTATTAGCGATCGGCTGTCACCTTTGTAGAAAATGTCAAACAGGTAAATGTAACTGGGGTATTGCAACACAACGGGAAGACTTAGTCAAACGATTAAACCCAGATATTGCGACGAAAAGACTTGAAAATCTACTAACAGCTTGGAATCATGAAATTCAAGAAATGATGGGTGGCATGGGTATTAATTCAATTGAAGCCTTAAAAGGCAATCGATTGATGCTTCGTGGTATTGGACTATCTGAAAAAGAATTAGAAATTTTACAGATTAAGCATGCTGGCGAATAATCCCTTAAAATGATTTTAAAATCTGAAAAACTTATAAAGATTGGAGTAATAAATGAAACGCATATATGTTAATGAAGAATGGTGCTTGGGTTGTCACCTCTGTGAATACGAGTGTGCCTTTGCAAATTCTGGAGAAACCAACATCGTTAAGGCTTTCAAGCGAGACCTTAAACCAATACCCCGGCTCCATGTTGAAGATGCAGAAAATGGTATTCATTTTGCCGTTTCTTGTAGACAATGTGAAGTTCCCTATTGTGTTTTAGGTTGTATTACAGGGGCATTAAGTAGAGACGAACAAGGGGTCATTCACATCGATGATAACAAATGTATTGGTTGTAGAACCTGTATGTTGATGTGTCCGTATGGGGCCTTAACTATTAACCATAATAAAACGGTCACGAAATGTGAATTGTGCACAGACAACAATCAAGAACCTGCATGTGTTCAAAATTGTCCAAATAATGCCATTGTTTTTGAGGAAAGAGAGTAAAAATGATGAAAAAGAAATACGTAATTATTGGCAATTCAGCAGCGGGCATTGGTGGCGTAACCGGCATCCGCAAAGAAGATAAAACGGGTTCAATTTTATTAATTTCACAGGAAAAATACCATACTTATTCTAGACCATTAATTTCTTATTGGTTACAGGGCAAAGTTACCCGTGAAAATATGAGCTACCGCGATGATCATTTTTATGAAGATAACCAGTGTGAAACACGCCTTGGTGTAGCGGTTACCAATATCGATGCAGATCAAAAACAGTTGACCTTAGATAATGGTGAAACAGTAGAATATGAAAAACTCTTAATTTCCACTGGATCAGTGCCATTTGTTCCCCCAATCAAAGGGCAAAAAGAAGCCCAAAATTGTTTTACTTTTACAACAATGAAAGCTGCAGAAGGCATAAAAGAATTGCTCAATGAACAATCGCGCGTTGTTATTTTAGGGGCAGGATTGATTGGGTTAAAAGCTGCAGAAGCAATGATTAATCAATGCAAAAGCTTGCATGTTATTGATTTAGCGGATAAAATTTTACCAAGTATCTTGGATTCAGAAACGGCACAATACGTAAAAGCTCACCTTGAAGAAAAAGGAATGGTTTTTCATCTGAAAACACAAATTGACAAAATAGAAGATCAAAAAACATTTTTAAGTGATGGTGCTATTCTAGACTATGATATTTTAGTTTTAGCGGTGGGAACACGACCAGCGACAAGTCTTGCAGAAAAGGCAGAACTTAAAACGGCACGTGGGATTGTAACAGATACACAGCAATTGACATCTCAAGCAGATATTTATGCAGCAGGTGATTGCACCATGAGTTATGATATGAGTGCAGAGATGGATAAAAATATGGCTATTTTACCAAATGCTTATATGCAAGGTGAAGTAGCAGGTTTAAATATGGCAGGAAAAGCCACGATTTTCGAAAAAGCTTTTCCAATTAATTCATTAGGTTTATTGGGCATGCATATCTTTACAGCAGGCGATTTAAATGGCGAATGTAAGAGCGTAACGGACGGCGAGGATATCAAAAAATTCTATTTTAAAGGGAATTATTTAAAAGGGTTTGTACTCATTGGTGATTTTGTTCGTCCAGGGATTTATGCGAATTTGATTCGACAGCAAACCGATTGTTCAACTATCGATATGGAAACAATGATGAAGACCCCCCAATTAGCAGCGTTTAACCATAATGAACGCTTTAAAAAGCTCAGCGTAGCGCATTAGGAGAAAAAAATGATTATTGATGCAACAAATAAATATTATACGCAATTAAATCATGAAATTAAAGAAGTCCAAGACCAAAAAATCACGGTTAAAAATGTTTTAGGACAGCGATATATTGGGACGGGCGTTTTTAATAAAAATTTAGAAATCCATGGAACACCAGGAAATGCTTTAGGTGCGTATTTAAAAGACACCGAAATGACGGTTTTTGGCAATGTACAGGATGCTGTTGGTGATACGATGGATAGTGGTGAAATAATTATCCATGGTAATGCAGGAGATACGCTTGGTTACGCAATGCGTGGCGGAGTTGTTTATGTTAAAGGATATGGTGGTTACCGTGTAGGTATTCATATGAAGGCTTATATGGAACGTCAACCAGTGCTTGTTATCGGTAAAACAACGGGGTCATTTTTGGGCGAATATCAAGCAGGTGGCAAGATTATTGTATTAGGATTAGAAAGTGACGATTTTCCTACAGGCCGTTATTGTGGCACTGGGATGCATGGTGGCGCTATGTATATTCGATCAAAAGAAACACCACAATATATTGCACCACAAGTTGTTTATAAAAAGTGTGAAAAACTAGAAATGGATGAAATTATGCCATATCTTCAGAAATATAGTGCATTTTTTGATACAAATATGGATGAAATATTAAGTGTTCCTTTTTATAAATTGACACCGAGTGCTAATAACCCTTATAATAGTATATACGTAGAGAATAATTAAGGAGGATATTATGGCTGAAGAAAATAATATTGACGCATTAACCTTTATTGAAGATAATGATGTAAAATTTATAAGAATGCAATTCACCAGTCTTTTTGGACAGAATAAGAATATTGCAATATCAAATACACAGTTTCAACATATTCTATTTACAGGGGTTGCATTTGATGGATCGGCCATTGAAGGTTATTTTGAAACAGAAGATGAAACTTATCGTTTATATCCGGACCTTTCAACGATGCAAATTTTACCTTGGCGACCACAGCGGGGAAAAGTTGCACGACTGATTTGTGATATCAAAAAAAACAAAGATGAATACGCACAATCGGACTGCCGACATATTCTGAGAAAACAGATTATAAAAGCAGAAAAAGCCGGTTATCACTTTGATTTTGGAACTGAATGTGAATTTTTCCTTTTCAAAATAGATGAAAATGGACAACCGATCACAGTGCCAAGTGATGAGGCCGGTTATTTAGATTTAGCGCCAGTGGATAAAGGTGAAAATACACGACGTGAAATCATCCTCACTTTAGAAAATATGGGATTTGAAATTGAATCATCCCATCATGAATCGGCAAAGGGTCAGCATGAGATTGATTTTTCAAATGCAGAAACATTGGAAGCCGCTGATAATTTAATGACTTTTAAACATGTCGTTAAAACTATTGCTGGACGCAATGGCTATCATGCAAGCTTTATGCCAAAACCTTTAAATGGCGAATCGGGATCTGGCATGCACATCAATGTTGGCTTTTCAGATAATCTACCTGGAGATCATTCAATGACTCAGGCAGAAGCAGAATCTTTTGCAAAAGGGGTCATGACACATATTGATGCCATAACGGCTTTAGCAAATCCATTGATTAATTCGTATAAACGTTTATGCGAAAATCGTCAATCAAAAGGACAATTTATTTCAGGGTATCGCTTAATTCAACACCAAAATGGATACAGCATTCAATTTAGAACACCCGATCCGTCTTGTAATCCCTATTTAGTATACGCAACGATTTTAGCAGCAGGGTTAGAAGGATTAGAAGGATTAGTAGGATTAGTAGAAGGCGATATAAAAGTTGATCAAAAATTACCAGCCTCTCTAAAGGAAGCACTTGATGCAATGGAAAAAGATACAATGATTGAAACTGTTTTG
>Ga0172378_10005417_pt1 | contig 11915 bp, 11 predicted proteins | sample GrowelOW332metaG_FD_119755 | JGI IMG/M metagenome (GOLD analysis project Ga0172378, IMG submission 119755) | Groundwater microbial communities from an aquifer near a municipal landfill in Southern Ontario, Canada - Pumphouse #3_1 metaG | ecosystem: Environmental > Aquatic > Deep subsurface >... | reverse complement strand
CGTTCTCTGTTTCAGTGGCGCCAATACTCTCAAGACGAACCTTGATATTCTCCATTGGATTAACAGCAATTGGGAACAAGGTTTCATCCATGATCTGATCGGCAATCAGATCAGAGTAGAATACTTTCTCGGTGCAGCTGTATAAACACGTTTTGATCTCATCTGCAACCGGGTTTTCCACACCGAAATCAAGAGCACGGAAGAAGTTCTTGTAACCACGGATAGAACCACCAATAACAAGATTAGTCATCCCATCATGATAAGTGGAATGACAATTCAGATACTTGAATGCGCCAGCATTGTCGACGACATACCGATCATATGAACGATCGAACCTGATGAGGATGATGATATTCGTATGTTCAAGAGTAGACTCATGCTTACGAGACATGATTCGCTCTACATGCTTGATTCGAGCCTCATACTCATTCACCGGTTCCATCCCAACACAGATACGTGCTGCGGCAGATACAAGATAGGAAGAATCAGACGCTGCGATGATCTCAGATCTAATTCCAGTGTTCCTAGCAATCTGCCGATGCATATCTGGGATGATAGATGCTGCATCAGAGTATTCCAACTCTTCGCTCGGCATACCGGTAGTTGCATTTTTAATTTTCTTCAATAGATTCATTTTTGAACAGCCCTCCATAAAAGCGTTTATGATTCCTCTGATCCAATGGATTACTCATATTATTGAAATCTCCATCAGATGTTTCCGTAATTATTTTGAATCCATATTGCAGTGAACTCTTGTAAAGCTCATTGATCTCAGTTGAATGTGGATTATCACTAAGAATAACAATCGTATCCAATTTGAATACACCAATCAATCGCTTATAGAATTCAAGAATATTCAAAGAGTTAGATCCTCTAGCATGATAGAACTTATCAGGCTTTTTATTCTTTGATCTAGGTCGCGCTGGGAATGAACGTCGGTTATTCTGAGCATACTCAATCAGTGAAGGCATATTATACCTATCACCTTCAGCCGTATGTATATCCAAACGATTTACACTATCCTGATTATAGTCATAATCAGACATAGGTTCTTCGCCTTCTGGATATAGATGAGTGATTCTTTCAGATGGAATCTTATATGCTCGTAAGATCTCATCCAGAGTCGAGTTTATGTATTCACTTGCACATGCAATAACGAATCTTGCACGTTGATTATTACGAATAATGGTATGCCCAAGATCAATAACAATCTTTGTATTCCGTTCATCGAAATCTTCAGATACAACAAACCCAACCGCATCATCTTCAATATTCTTTGGAAGATAAGATGGCATGGTTACATCAATAGGCATGATGAATGACCTCCCCATAAATATCAGTTATCTCATGCTGGAAGATATCTTCTCTTGTACGATATTTCCCATCTTTAACAATGTTGATATCTATGGTTTGAGCGCAAACTAAATACCGTTTGAATCTGCTATATGTTTCAGTCAACCATCTATCATTACCTTCGATGATATCATTTGATGAATTCTTCTCGTGAACACTCTTCAGCATCAGATCTAGATCAGTCATCATGTTTACCACATACGATGGATAAGGAAGTTTCAATCGTTTACGAGTATCGTATATATACTGATGGAAATCAAGAGGGTAATAGTACAGATTGCTTACCCAGAACCGATCAAGTATGACATACTTAATACCATTCTTTATATCTGGAAGAATGGTATTGAACCATTCATGAGCCTGTTCTTCCATAAACAGATCGATGATTGTAGTCTTCTGAATATTAGGATATTCTCCAGCAAGAAAAGAATTAATCTTCTTTATATATGACGAGTTTGATCCATAGTTTGGGAATTCATATCGTTTCCCAAGGTCACCAAATAGTTTAGTCAATGCTTTAGAGTTAGTTTCTTTGAATGAGCAATCTAACCCCTCGAAATCTATAATAATCGGCATAATTTAGCACACCTCCGCTTAATAGATGGTGTAATTAGATATAAAAAATAAAAGCCCCCTACCAATTAAGGTAGGGGGCTTTCTTTAATGATTGAATCAGGTAGCGGAATACCCACGATAAGCGTAGAAGATTCTACGGAAGACATCTTTCATAGAACCAGAACCATAGATGCTGAACGTGGATGCACTGTAGTTATCATCCCACTCAGTAAACCAGTCATTACCAAAACTCCAACGATAATGAGCCGTCCTAGTGCCACGGCCGTCAACTGTAATAATGACATTGAAGTCGAAGTTGTCATTATCGTTGTTGATGATATAAATCGAAGAATCATCATAGACGATATTCGATACACGAGTGGCTTCAGCAGTCTGGGTATTCGTAACTCCAGAAATGTTTCCACCAACCAACAGGGACATACCAAGAACCATTGCTACTACAAATTTCTTAATCATTTTAATCTCTCCTTTTTAATACATTACTTTTCTTCTTCGGCTGGAATACATGACAGGTTTCCATTCTCCCGATGGATTTTCTCACCAGTTACAAATGTAATAGTATACTTCAGATCTTTAGCATCCTCAAAGAATATATCTGCCGATCCCATATCACTCTGATCCATCTTGATAGAGCGTAAGATATTTTTGAACTTAGAAATATCTTTGCCGGTAAGGATTTTCCCATCGAATTCGACTTCTTTAATTTCAATCAAAGAATCTCCGATGAAATTCTTAGCCGCAACAGCAACCAGTTTCAATTCTGTGATGGCCTTTGATTGGGAATCTTTCAGATCGGTTATAGTCGCCGCAGCATCAGTAACAAACGTATCAGCATCCAATAAGTCAACTGTGTCATTGATCTTTTTCTGTTCCCAGAAAGACTCCATCTCATTCATCAATGGTGATGACATCCATGTTTTGTGCTTGTCAACGTAATCATCCATCTCTTCCCGAGTAAGATCTCCATATGGAACAACCATTCCATCTCGTTTAACTACATAGTCTGGGATGAATGCAGCCAGTGTAAATACTGCGCCTTCACCATAGTCATGGAATCGTTCTCGAACACTGTCGATATCTTCGCACACATTCTCAATCTTGAAAGATCCTTCTTCCACTTCAACCCGAGATTTAGCATTCATAAGTTCTTTGTTTTCCAATAAAATCAAAACCATTTTAATTCCTCCTGTTAAAACATCATTAACTCATATTCTATTATGGCAATTACCATAAGTGGAATAAATACAATAGCTATTCCTAAGCCAAGTCTTGCAAACATTTATAAGTCACCCTTTCATTATACTTCTACTAGTAACATAGATAATTATCTTCTTTCACGTCTATAGTATATCTTTATTATATACGATAATAACAATCAGAAGAGATTTATATCCATGCATCAGTAGAGAATATCGCATATAGCGTATATTCTTGTGTATAACGAAATGGTATAACTTAATTAGACCTATTTTGATGGAGTTAGAACGATCTTTCCATCCTTGTCTGGTTTGCTTGCAGTATAATGCTTAGTTTCACCCATATATGGTTTTATCTCATATGGATAGTATGGAGCTAAAGAAGGATGCTCTCCTATATCTGATATACTATGACCATGTTCGCTTACATTATTCTCATAAGCAAATACAAAGTCTTTTCTATCAGCCCTATCGAATTTGACAAATGCTGGTACGATATACAATACACCTTCTTTCTCTTCTGGAATATTGGTGAATGCTTCTTGTATCATATACGCATAACCACTATTGGTTTTAAAATTGCATTTAGCAATCTCATCAATGTTTACTCCAATAGGATTTTCTGATGGTTCGAATACTCCCCACTGGGTATTGAGTCTTTTACTGGTACAATTTACAAATCTCATTTTAACAAACTTCCTTTCTTGTCTCTTTATATTCTTCATAATTATAGTATATCACCATTTTTCTTTTTGGTATGGTAATTCGAATAATCCCCAGCCAAGAAAATTTCAAAGAAACTACCCCCGTTATCATACTAAATACTAGACTAGTTTCTTTTACTATTAACTTACTGGAACGTAATCTACTGATTACGATTGCTAACTACAACAACCGATTGGTTACACTGTTTTATTACTAATTTATATATACTAATCTTTTTTAGTATAGTATATTATTGAAAAAAAGTTTAACCCCCGAATTTTGGCATAAAATCGTCAAAATCGTGATTTTTCAAAAATATGTTACCAAATTTGATACGTATAGGAAGGTGGTAAAAATCACTATTTTAGTAAAAAAGATAGATATTTGGGTGGAAATTACTCCACCCGATATCTATTCCCAGTAAATAATCCTCTATTTCACTGGAACTTTCTTGACAGATAGGATTTTCTTGTTGAGGATATACTGATATACAAAATTTGCAGCTTCTTTATCAGAGAATTTATCTGCCGATACGAAACTGTATATCTTTTTACCATCTTCTGAAATACCTCTTGGTTTCTCAGTAGTATATTCTCTCCTAACGCTGGTAAGATTCTTGCCATAGCTTGTGTCTACTGTATACTTGATAATCTTAGAATGGATTAATGCTTCTGTATTTACATCATTGATTATCTTAGATACAATAAATGCTCTTGGTACTCGCTTAGCATATCTTGATGCATCACGATGCACTGTAAACAACGCAATCTTATCTTTGTCTGAACTTACGACTACATAAACCTTTCCAGTCATACTAAATCCCTCCTTGACATATACTCTATTACCATCTTTCTGGCATCTTCACATTCCGTTGGGCTTTTAGCCATGACGACAGAATAGCATGTGTTGCCATATCGCTCAACTTCTTTAACAGGGCCCGGATCTTCAACGGTTACAGATGCACACTTTAAGTCTAATTCCGCAAACATTGAACTGCCAAATACATATTCTGTATTGGTACTGTGGATGATTTTATTTCCATGCTCGGAATTGATCTCAACCTCGATCATATGTGTATTTATACACATATTATATGATTGAATCTTTTTGAAATATCGTTTAGCATCTGCTTTACGAGTAAATGCCTCTTGATCAAAAACCTCGATGCCATGCCGATTGAATACTACATAAATTTTTTTCATTTCTTTACCACTGCCTTTGCTTTTTCTATTACTTCGTCGATTGATACTGAATCTGGAACTACCATTTCGATATCATATATAAATACATTTGGATCGGCTATAGCTGGTGGTTCCATCAATTCTCGATCGGTATACTGATTGGTGAGAACTCTATACTTGCCATTCCAATAACTAACCACATAATGCTTGTTAGTACCAGTAATGATTTTCTTAGCTCTCTCGGAATTGATTACCCGTTCAGTAATAATCATTTTATTCCTTGTATCACTCCTCCTTTCTGCATACTTCTCAGCATCGTCTTTGTTGGTAAACCTCTGTATCCATTTCTGGATTATAGGTACTTCTGACGATATAAACTTTCTTCTCCATACAACCACTCTCCTTCAATTATATAGTATATAATCAAAAATACATTTGGTATCCCTCTACCAATTAAGGTAGAGGGATATATAGAGTCGAATTGCAATGATAGAGTGTAGTCACACACGAATATGGATCTATCTCCAATATGAATAAACTACTTGTTCTAATTATACTAAGTTTAATGGTTATAGGATAGAGATATTAATCCTAATACCCAATATGTGTCTTAGTTGTGAATATACAAGCATCACTAAATACCAATTGGTATAAGTAATAGTAATCTTCATCTTCTTTAGAAATATTATCCAAATGGATTATCTTATCAGATGTAGATTTAGAATACTTGTAGTGTATATCTTGAGTATTCGTATCCCAAGAATAATACAAAGTATCTGCTCTATTCAACCCATCATACACTAGTACATTAAACTCAAACATCTTTGAATCTAATCTGGTAATATTGATAGAACCAGTATCCCATACCAGTTTACCATGGTGACCAAACCATGTAGCATCACAGGTATTATTTGCTGATACTAAAAGACTGACCATCAGTAAAATTCCCATCAGCATCTTTTTCATATTTGACTCCCTTAACTTCAGTGGTTTCCTTCTCATGATCGTCATATGCTTTCTTGATCATTTCCTGGATCTCTTTCATAGTTGGGAATCGTTTGATTACCCCAGTGATATGAGTATAAGATCTACCATCTTTGATTTCACTCTTGGCAATAACTACTGGTACAAGAGTATCTTCACGATTAGATGCATGAAACTCTGATACTACACCCATAACATTATCCACTACTAATTCAATCTTCCAATATACTGCGTCCATAATAAATACCTCCTAAAATAGAATACAATAATTTATGATTAAGTCTCTCCATTAGGTTTCTAATCCCCGGGGACGGCTCTCTCTTTGAAATAATACCCACGGTTAATCAACTACTATACTTTTTAGTATAGTATGTCATTGAAAAAAAGTTTAACCCTTAATTTTTGGCATAAAATCGTCAAAATCACGATTTTTGAAAAATATGTTACCAAATTTGATACGTATAGGAAAGTGGTAAAATCACCTATTTTACAAAAAATAAACCCCTCTACCAATTACGGTAGAGGGGAAATATTAAATCATGTTGGAATTATTCTTTGTCGAAATTGTCTTTAATCGTGATCTTCTCAATCGTACTCAATGCATGATCAGTAATTGTACGACGTATATCATCGGTACTGGATTTGTCACTTACCTCACTTACACCATAGAAGTCAAACTTTTTCCCGTGCTCACTGAGATGGTATCTGAATTTATCTGTTTCACTCATAGTATAGAACAAATCGAGATAGTCTGCTTTAGTACCACTCATATCGTTATGAATGGCACCTTTATAATGTATATTCTTACCATTGATCATATACTTTTGTCTCATTGCCATTTTTAACAATGACTGAATACTCACCTATTGTTCTTTTCATGATAATCATCCTTTCTTAGTACCTTTACTTATACTCTTCTTCAATTGTATAGTAATAACTGAAATTTCATATAATATCCCCCTACCAATTACGGTAGGGGGGGATAATTAATTATGCATCATAATTAGCTTCTATCTCATAGAGATTTCTCCATTTGATTCCAAGCTTATCTTGGCATTGCCTAGTAGTTTCAATCATAATCTTATTGATAAGACCATTGATAATTATACTACCAACCATACGAGCATTAACACCTGAAGTTGTGATAAGAGCTTCAATATGCTCATTAGGTCTAAAGTCTGTAGTAGGCTCGTCTCCAACTGGTATAACCTTCTTGACTACACCTTTAAGAGCTGAGTTGTAGATAAGTTTATCACCAATACCCATCTTATCTGTACATCTCAAATAGAACTCAATCAGGATACCATCTGGTGCTGCTTTAAGTTTACCTTCTGGAGCAAGCTTATAGGTAGCATCTAATAATCCATTTGGATTAACACCATTCTTATCCAAGGTTTTGGCTTCATCTCTGATTGATTTCTCGTAAGCATTTACGATCTTTCTCAAAGATGGAGAGAGTTCATCGAGCTCGCATGTACGGTATATCTTGATATCCTGAACATAGCCAGTAAGTTTACTTCTAACATGAATGCGTCCAAGGTCATTCACTGCTTCGAGATCATCATCTGTTATTGCTCTCATAAGAGCATTCGCATCTTTGTCGTCGAAAGCATTCTGGAATACCATGAGAGGTTCACCTTCCTGAATAGGCATTCCTTTAGTGGCAAGATTATACACGTTTGTATCTTTAGGGAGATAACGATCTTTCCGTACACAATAATCTGTAGTAAGAGAATCGGCTAACGATTCTGTTATGATAGCAGAATCCTCGTATGCTTCATCGGTTGTAGCAATAGCTACTTTAGCCATAGTACCGGCATTGTAAGAAATGTTCTTCTCAGTCTTATCAGTACCAAGGGCTTTAGAGTAACTGGTTTTGTCATATGCGACGACATCCTTGTTATGCAGTGTCTCTCCCTTCTTGACGTTCGGAGAGAGCTTTACGGTAACAAAGAAGCCACCATCAGAGTTTTTCATTACAGTATCTTTAAGGGAAACTGCTTCTCTCTCATGGGTATCGCTATCCTCTATGATAATCCATTCTTTGGTTACATCAATTACTTTACCCTTCTTACCATTGAACTTGTAAGAGAAGATATTTGAAGTAATATACGGCAAAGCCTCATCCATTCCAGTGGTAACCAGATTTGGAGTAGAGCGTTTAACACGCATCTGATGTTTAGAACCCTGAATGAATCCCATTGCAACACGCATTGGATGGTCATGAGTTGTGGAGAACGGAACAAGGGCTTCATGAACACTGAGCATATTCAATGTATTCAAGTCTTTAGGTTTAGCAATAATTCCTCTAGAGTTAGCGACACTAGCATTTATTGTAGCCTGACGAGTAATACCAACATTGCCGGCAAATCCTGTAGACATACCGAGAATACCAAGCATTGAATCATCATAGATACGTTTATCCAGCGTATAACTTCTATCACTGTTCATACCAGACAAGCCCTTCGAAGTAAGAGCGTTACCAGCCTCAGCTTCCAAGTCCGGAGACAGGATAGACAAGTCGGAAGAAGTTGGGTCACTAAGAACTGCATCGATTACAGCACTCTTCTTGACACTAAATTCAGCATTACTCTTGTTTCTCTTGAGCTGATTCTTATAGTTACCATATGCAGTAGCCACAACTTTGTACACATAACCGGCAACAATCTCATTTGTTCTGATTCGGTTACCGGAAAGATCTACGTGCTTATTGTACTTAGTATCAGCAAGCAAAGAAGATGCATAACCGAGAATCTCTACATAATCTGTTGGGAGTTTGTAGATATCACAGATTTCTTTGGTAATAGGATCTATCATCAGGTCATAGAAGTTATCCAGACCATCTGCTTTGATTCTTCCACCAAAGTTCTCTAAGAAATCAGTCCACATCGCCTTCTTATTGATATCCTTGATGGAATACAACTCGGTCGGGCATTTAACCAGACCAGTCATAAGAAGAGATGATGATACTGTATCTTGATACTGAATGTACCCATCTTTGAATTTGATATAGGTGTCGATCTTAGGACGAGTTTCACTAAATGAATATCTGACTCCACCTTTTGTCATAGCTGTCTGTAATCCTTCAGAATATGCCATAACAACGATAACTGGTATGCGCTCATTCATGATACTGGCTGAAGTATATGAACATTTCTCTGATCCTTTAGTTGATTCTAACAGATCAACAAGGTTCTGGTCATGACCGTAACCTGCAGCTTCGAATAAGAATGATATAATCGTATCCGATATCTTCGGAGTCATCATGATCCATCTTTTCTCTTTGTTATCCCAGCCAATTGCCATCTCACCAGAAGATGTATCTTTCGGATGGTAGATAGCCTGCATATCATCCTGATTGAAGCAAAGATATGAACCATTGGTATCAGTAATCTTAGTATAAAGACCAGCAAGGTCTTTATATTCGATAGGAAGTTCGTACTTAGAACAAGTGAAGGAGTTATCTCCTTCCTGAACATCAATAGCATTGCCTTTGTATTTGGAAAGAATCTTTACAATCTTGCTTACAGTTCTATTTGTCTTAGATCCATTGGATGGATTGATACGATAGACAAAGATCTTATTGTAGTTCGATACAATCTGACAAGTATCTTCGTCTGTCTTAATGATAGGAAGCAGTAAGATCTGACCCTGAATGGTTTTAAGATCCCCGCGCAGTTTCATTGTACGGTTATCAACAAACTTCGGTACGTTAATAGAGATATTATGACGTTTGCCATTAACATCCTCAAATTTAACATTCCATTCATCGATAGAATCTTCTGTAGTAGATACATCTTTCTTCTTAATATCTACAATAGACAATGGCTCTGATTTGTTTATCATAGAAGAGAAGATAGATACGATATCGTTGTTTATATCATACGTACTGGAGAAGTTAGTGAACTTTACATCCTTCCAATCCTCATTGATAGATTTGATTGGAATGTTATCTACTGGAATTGGTTTAGCATCTGACTGTTTGATATATTCCCTGATAGATTTACCCTCGATAATCTTATTCATCATATCGTTATTGAGGTTATTCATTCGAGACGCTCTAGCAGCATTGATATTGATATTATCGTCAGACTGCAAGTCATTCACTAGATTGGCAAGCCATTCTTTGTTGAATGTTTCCTTATCAATGTTATCATACACATCTTCTTCAGATGCAGAGTCTTTAGCTACTGCTTTTAGAGATGTAACAAGCATGGCTTTCTTCACTTCAGGATCAGTCGTTATGGTATCTCCCATATCTAACTTTTTCTTGATATCATCAGCAGAAACTTTAGACGTACCGCCAGTGAAGTTACGTACTTCTACTCCAGACTGATCAAGTCTATCGAGGATTTTTGTAACAAGTACATCATTGGAATCCTTTTCAACATTATCAGCATCGGCTACATCATTTTTCTGAAGTTTAGTACAGAGAGAAATGAATTTAGCCAAGTCTATCTGACTCATCTCATTGATATCGAGTTTGAAGTATGCAGTATTCGACATGAATACCCATGTAGCAGCCCCAACCTTCTGCTGAAGCTTGATCATCTCTTTACGTTTGATATAACGATAGATCATATTCATAGGATTGATTTGAAGTTTGTAATCCCATATGATTCCGTTAGTATCTACCCAATCATGGATATTGACAAAGATTGTTTTCTTAGAATATCCATTGGCTTCGAGACGATTATCATTGATAACCTTTCCGAGCATATTCACGAAAAGGTCGAGCCCAGTATCCAATTTGTACATATTATGAGCAAAGAACGAATTCATGTAGTATGACAAGTCAATGAAGAGATTGCGAGCTTTATACAGACCGAGATTGATATACGTCTTGTCAATTATTGGGCAATTGGCTTTAACGTAATCATACATAACAATCTGTTCTTTTTGAGTCTTGATACGAGAATTGAACAAAATCGTTCTAAGACGGTTATCGTATTTCTGACCCTCTAAGATAGCATCTACATCTTCATCAAAGAATTGACGATAACGATCACCATCTATAGATGCATCGAATCCATCTTCTCTAATAATAGACTGATTATCATGGGCCTTGAAGTCTGATACTTTATACTCATCTTCGATTGAATTCTCCTGAACAAGATCTGGTTCGTCAAGAACGAATACTGTTTCAGGCATTCTTCTTGGAGTAAGATGAGCAGAATCCATCTTACCGGCTTTCGTAAGTTCATCCTGATAAACTTTATCATCGTTGTTTACGAGGATATGCATCTCATCACGTTTTGCATCAAAGATCTTCTTCAGTTTCTTATACTGGCTTTTGGTAACCTTCTCAAATACCTGAGTAAATGCAAAGTTGTCTACCAGATAATTTACTTGGCCCATAATAGGTGGATTGGATATGCAAGCATATTCGTTTTCTTTCAATCCATCTTTCTTGACGAAATGAGCATTCGTATTATATACGTAGTAGTCAAGACCCTTAGAAAGTCTCTTGATTTTATTATACTCATTATCAATCAGGCAAAACTTCTTTGCTTTGTAATCATATACTGGACGATTAAGAGTATGCTGTGGGTCGCATTTGAACAGATTGTTGCGAACAACCTTCTGCATAGCAAATGCTTCTGCATTAGTCTGACTATTCCACAAATATACTGACCACCTTGGATGATCAGATTTGATATTGCCACATCTAGGAACAATCCTATCGACTATTCTATCCTCGGCTACAAAGAATGACGTACTGTTTACATTTGTAGCCTCACTAAGATACTTAGCTACTTCAGTAGACTTATTGATTTCGATACCATTCTTTTTAGCGGCAGATGCTATTCTTTTAGCTAATTCTTTCTTCTTACTCTCCTCTGCATGGCCAAACAGTGTGATCGCAGATTTGATATGTGCAGGAGTGTCTAATGGAAATTTTCTATCTTCCGGGATACCG
>Ga0172378_10005414_pt1 | contig 11917 bp, 9 predicted proteins | sample GrowelOW332metaG_FD_119755 | JGI IMG/M metagenome (GOLD analysis project Ga0172378, IMG submission 119755) | Groundwater microbial communities from an aquifer near a municipal landfill in Southern Ontario, Canada - Pumphouse #3_1 metaG | ecosystem: Environmental > Aquatic > Deep subsurface >... | reverse complement strand
GTTCATTTAATCATGGTACGATGGCAAATGCGATGCCTCAAGCTATTGGTGCCTCACTAGCCTGTCCGGAAAAACAAGTGATTGCATTCTGTGGTGACGGAGGGTTGTCTATGATGATGGGCGACCTGATGACTATTGTTCAATACAATTTGCCCGTGAAGATTGTGCTTTTTAATAATCAATCGTTGGGAATGGTGAAACTGGAAATGCAAGTGGCTGGAATCCCTGATGTGGAAACGGACATGCTAAATCCTGACTTTGATAAACTGGCCGAAGCAATGGGAATGTTTGGCGTTACTATTACTGATCCTGCTGACTTGAAAACGACTTTGCAAAGTGCATTACAACAGGATGGACCAGCATTAATTACCATTCGGACGGATGCTAATGCTCTTGCTATGCCTCCTAAACTTGAGTTTGACCAAATGAAAGGGTTTGCTTATTATATGGGAAAAATGATGCTAAGTGGTCGTACAAATGAAATACTTAAAATAGTCAAATCCAATTATAAGCATTTGGGTGAAGTGATCTAATTGAGAAGATAAAAAATCAAATATTAACTACATGAAGCATAAAAAAGAAATATTACATGAGCTTTTCATTGAGTTGGTGAAGCTGCAGAAGGAGATTATTGGTTCAAACCTGAAATTGCTTGTAATCCTTGAAGGAAGGGATGCAGCCGGTAAAGATGGAACAATCAAACGAATTATCAAACATCTCAGTCCCCGCGAAACAAGGGTGGTGGCATTGGAGAAACCCTCTGACAGGCAGCAACGTGAATGGTATTTCCAACGTTATTCCATTCATTTGCCTGCATCAGGCGAATTTGTGCTACTGAACCGAAGTTGGTATAACCGTGCTGGCGTTGAAAAAGTAATGGGATTCTGCACCGACAAGGAGTACAAATCATTTTTTACGGAAGTCGAATTATTTGAAAAGATGTTGGTAGATGCTGGCTTCATCGTTCTGAAATATTATCTTGATATCAGCCAAGAGGAACAAGAAAAAAGGTTGAAAGATCGCGAGATAGATCCGCTAAAACAATGGAAGATAAGTCCTATTGATAAGGAGGCTGGTAAGTTCTGGCAAGATTATTCTGATGCCCGGAATGAGATGTTGCTGAGAACTAATTTCGAAGATTCTCCATGGTATGTGGTGAGTGCCAATAAGAAGAAGAAGGCTCATATTGCTCTTATTTCTCATCTTCTTAAGCAATTGGAATACAACAAAAAAGATGAAAAATTGGTTTCAAATGATTATGGATTGGTTTATCCTGCTACTCCTGAGAATATTAGAGAAAAGCTTTATTGATTCAGAGAATTAATAAAGAGGATATGTAACTCACCTATTATGTGCGGAAAGTGTGATCATTAACACACCCTCCGCACATAATATTAGCAAATATGAATTTTATTAAAAATCTTCGCTACAGGGTAAGCCGCTTTCATCTTCGCAACCACTTTGCATAATCTCTTTTACCAAGCTATTAATATAGAGTTCCAGATAGCTATATCCGGTTTTTGCATCTATGTCTTTATAACTCTTTCCGGTGGGAAGGTTTTGTGCTGCCCATGCATCGGGTATGCCGTCATCATTACTATCTGTGGGTTTGGTAGCAGATTCATAGGTGATGTAACCTTCAGTATTAGTCTGTGAATCGATCAACCCATTGGTGCTTCCATTGGAGCCTTCATAAGTATAGTTACCTTCCTTTACATTGGACACAATACGGGTGTCGATGGCATCACGATAGAGGCTGGCACCAGCCACGGCAAGTACTTTCTTGTAGGCTTGCTCAGGAGTGTGTGTACCGGCGTAACTTACTGTAAATTCGCTGGTCGATTTGATTCCGTCTATAGTTCCTCCGGGAAGTTCTCCTTTAGCGAGATTGGGCTGGATTCCTACCCAGTTATCTGCATTGGTTTCGGCAATATGTTTCTTCATATTATCATCGAGCTTACTGCAAGTGTTATCAAAATAGTTATCGCGCAAATAGAATTTACCCCATACGCCAGCAACATTTTTCTGTGTGCCATCATCCGCATTAGGAGAAAAGATACGATAGGTAAGAACGGTCTTGGTGGCTGTTGAGGGTCCCGGTTTGTAATAGTTGCCTATGAAGTTGTAACTTCCGCCTTCACCAGCATAACCTCCGTTGGTAGGCCCCCAGTTGTAGAACACATTGTTTCTGATATCAACAAGTTCTGAATCGGGATCTCCGGTATAGCGACTGCCGCAAAGGCGCGGAGTGCGACTGCTGTGATGGGCGATCAGATTGTGGTGAAAGCTAGCGCCTTCTCCTCCCCAGATGCCTCCGTAACCATGTGTACCTTTGTCATGCACAGAATTGGTGAGACTCTCGCTAAGGATACACCATTGCATAGTGAAGTTTTTGTTGCCATAAAAAGAGGAGCATTCATCGGTGCTCCAGCTCATGGTGCAGTGGTCTATAATAATGTTCTGCTGATTACGCCCCCACATGGCATCGTCTTCCGTCTTTTTCTCGTCGCCCATTCTGCTACGGATGAAGCGAACAATCACATTATTGGCTTCGATGACGAAGGAATAGTTTTTCAAGCAGATGCCTTGTCCGGGAGCTGTCTGTCCAGCTACAGTGACATCGTCATTCTTTATTTTTAGAGTTGATTGCAGAGCAATGGTGCCGGATACATCGAACACGATGATGCGTGCTCCACTTTTACTGATAGCTTCGCGAAGAGATCCTGTACCGCTGTCATCAAGATTGGTTACATGGTACACTGCGCCTCCCCGTCCACCGGTAGTAACGTAACGCGCAAAACCTTCTGCTCCGGGAAAGGCCGGAGTGTTCACTGCCACGCTTGTACTGTCTTGTTGACTTGTGGAGTCTCCTTGATGAATAAAACCATTATCTTCTGTATTGTTGCCACCTTTAGTGCATGCGGTGGATAGTAAGAATGCACAGATAAGAAATAAGTATTGTTTCATGGATTATTGTTTTTTGTCGGTCGCAAATATAACGGGGATCCGTGCTTTTGTATGTGTAGAAATTATTTTTCTATGTGGAAGTATTGGCCAAAGTACAATATTTCACATTTACCTAAAACGAAGTATTGAAAAAGAAAACATATCAAAAAAATATTAGCGAATAATATAGTTATAAAACGAATCATCTTGAATGATTCATTTTGTGACATCACACATATATGATATATATCCGTCGGATAACTAATTAAGCTCCACATATTCCGATAGTTCTCCTTTTTTAAATGTGACAGAAGCCACTGCCAAACAGCAGTTGGCTATACGACAATAATTCCTAATCAAGTTCTCATAAGAGTACCTAAAGGCAATAATTATATGGTTGAATTAATACCTCCTACCTCTATTTTCCATTTAGAAGCAGAACTACCCTCAAAGATTGATACCAACAATCCATACAAACTCAACCTATATACGCTTGCCGAAGCTATTATTGTGACAACACCTGTTGTGTATAAAAATGATGCGCTAACGATGCAGACAGCTCTTGCAATGCTTGGCGATAGCTCCGAGATTCTGAAAATATTAGTCGATACGGGACAGACTGTTCGGGCGGGAAGAGTCATTGGTGCGTTTCGCAATATCGGCAGAATGGATATCGTCGATGAAATTACCGGAACAATGAAACGCATCGGGTATGATGTTTCTGAAGAAGATCCTTTTGAGGAAGTTGTTACGATTAGTTTGTCGCCATCCCCTTATGCTACTCGATTACGGTTGATGTGGCAAAATATGAGAGAAGAGGTGTTAACGAATTTTGTTCGCCTGAAAAGTAACCTTTCCGCTGCAGAGTTTCTATTACAGATGGAAGCACAGTATAAGCTGGATGCTTATCACTCCTTATCCATTGAAGGGTATCGGGTGACGGATGAACTGATAAGCAAAGTCAAAAGCGGTACTTGGAAACCCGATGGAGACGATGCGGACTCAAAGAATGCGTTTGCCGCACGTGGTTATTGGCTGGCTTTTCAGGCGGTAAAAAAGAGTATCTCGGATATTTTGAGCGGAGGTAATAGCGCCGATATCGCACAGCGTGACTTATCAATATGGCACAGCGAAATGTTTATGCCATGCGTTACGGCCGGATTATCAAGCCATCTGATATTGTTGGTTATCGCTCCCATCAGGTTTATATCCGCAATTCGATGCACACTCCGCTTAACCCTGATGCGCTTCGTGATGCCATGACTGCCTTGTTTGAACTTCTCAAGAAAGAGCAAGAAGCCCGCTTTAAAGCGGTGTTAGGGCATTTTGCCTTTACCTACATTCATCCATATATGGACGGAAACGGTCGTGTAGGTCGATTTTTAATGAATACGATGTTAGCATCAGATGGCTACGATTGGGTGATTATCCCAGTCGAAAGGCGAGATGAATACATGGCTGCTCTCGAAAGAGCGAGTATTTAGTTTAAACAAGCTATTGTATAATGATGCTCGGACCTGTTGGACATATCAATTTGATCCGTCATCAAACAAAGCGAACATCCCCAATTTCGTAAGCAAATGCATGCATCGATTCTTCTATTCTTTTAACTGTATTGACCGAGGGTTTACGATGCTCTGTAACATAATGACTTAATTGTCCTTGCGCAATTATTTGCAAGATAAGAAGAAAGAAGAATCATTTTTAAGTAGACAATATGCCTAAAATGAGTACTTTTACAGATCAATAATTTTCTATATGAGAATCGATAACCTTGAAAATATAAAAACTCTCATAGCCCAAACAGAGAACGGACAAGTAGAGTTTAAGGAAACCACCGGACAATTGGAACGTGGAATGGAGACCTTATGTGCTTTTCTGAACGGTGAAGGTGGAACTGTCTTGTTCGGCGTCAACGACAAAGGTAAAATCATCGGGCAAGAAGTAGCGGACAGTACCAAACGTGTCTTGGCCGATGCCATAGGTCGGATAGAACCGCTGACGATGATTCAAGTTTCATACGTGCCAATCCCCGGAAGTCTCAAAGTTATTATTGCACTTTCTGCCGAAGATATGAGACTGGAACGTCCATTCTGTTACAAAGGTCGTCCCTATTACCGTGTGGAGAGTGTGACATCTACTATGCCGCAAACGATGTATAACCAATTACTATTGTATCGCGACGAGGCCAAATATCGTTGGGAATCGTTTGCCAACGACAGCTTGTCTCTGGAGGATTTGGATAAGGACGAAATACAAAAGACTGTTAGATTGGGTATCGAATGCGGACGCTTACCGGAATCTACGGGAAGTGACATACCAACTATACTTGAAAAGTTCGGTCTGATGAAGAACAGCAAACTGAACAATGCCGCCGCCGTACTATTTGCAAACAAGGAGCTGATAGACTACCCACAGTGCTTGCTAAGGCTCGCTCGTTTCAGAGGAACAGATAAACGGGAGTTCATTGACAACCAGCGTATACAAGGCAATCTGTTCAAACAACTGGATGCGGCTATGGCGTTTATGTTCAAGCATCTGTCTTTGTCAGGGGCAACAGACAGTCTGGAGCGGGAAGAACATCTGACTATTCCGTATAAGGCAATAAGAGAAGGGATTATAAACTCACTGAGCCACCGACTATACCGGACGGCAGGTGGTTCAGTCGGAATCGCTATCTATGACGACCGTTTAGAAATAGAAAATACCGGAGCACTTCCTGCTGATTGGAATATTGAGAAGATGAAGTCCGAACATCGCTCTGAACCTCAGAATCCGATGATTTCAAGTGTGCTTTACAAAAGAAAATTATTGGAGAATTGGGGACGAGGGATTAGCCTGATGATAGAAGAATGCCAAAAGGCAAATTTACCCGAACCGGAGTTTAAAGTTAACGGTAATTTTGTAGTGGTTACCTTCCGTTATGGCAGTGAAAACCCGACAAGTACCAGACAAGTACCAGACAAGTACCAGACAAGTACCAGACAAGTAGTGTCCCTCATCCAGATAATACAGGAAGGAACCTTCTCAGTTAAAGAGATGATGAATATGCTTCAGTTGAAAAACAGAGGAAACTTCTTGAATAATTATCTGAATCCGGCAATACAAACTGGAATGGTAGAGCCTCTTTATCCAGACCAGCCGAAACATCCGCAACAGAAATACCGTCTTACTTCTAAAGGAAAAACGAAATAAGAGTGAATGATAAACGCTCTACCACAACTTCGTAACAGCTCCAAATTTTCGATTAATTTACAGCGGAAAGAAGATATAAGTTCACCGCGGTTAATTAACTAGTTAACCGCGGTGAAGTAGTTAATTAACCGCGGTGAACTAGTTAGTTAACCAAACTCCTCTCAGAAGGGCTGTAGAGGCGGTTATTAATATCAACAAATTCAGTATAAGAACAGATAATCAGCTGCTCACAGACTTTCTTCATCATTCTGACGAAAAGGCTTTTGAGGAATTCTATAACAGACACAAAAAAAGGATGTATAGAAAGGCACTTCACTTTTTGAAAGATTTCTGGCTGAAAATAATCGCCCATCCCAAACGTATCAATGTTGTGAAGGAAGAGTCCGTGCTCGGTTATCTGAGCGCCATGCTGGTGCACGACCTTTACGATTATTTCCGAAAGAAGAAGCTGGATACAGTATGTTTGGACGACACCCTGCTGAACGACCTGCAACAGAGAGGAGACTTTCACGTAAATTCTGTAGAAAACGACGTGAACATGAATGAGTTCAGGGAAAAGCGGGAATCCATTATCCGTGCGTTGCCCGAAAGCGATCGGCAAATCTACACCTTGTATGATAAGCATCATCTGGAGATACCCGAGATAGCCAAGCAGTACTCTCTGAACAAGAACACCACCCGAAACCGCATTGCAGGCATTTCCCGCTATATCGAGTCAAAATTGAAACTTCTCTATACCACCTCTATATAAAAAAAAGAAGGCAGCGTACTTCACAATACACCACCTTCACCAGTTGTCTGAATTCACATGAGTATCTATCGTCATGTATCGGATAATACTCGCTAATATCTTTTCTTAATAAAGCCTCTCCGAAGCTTACGCCTAAACCACGGAGGGCACATTTACCTAAAACTAAGTAGTGAAAAAGAAAACATATCAAAAAAATATTAGCGAATAATATAGTTGTAAAACGAATCATAATAGAATGATTGGTTTTAGAATTTTCATATTAACAGGTGACATTTTCCTAAGATATAGAGAGAACTGTGACTCTCAGCTATTTTAGGAGTTAAATGTCCCTAATCAATCTTCATTTCAAAAGTGAAAGCTTAATAGTTCACTTCCCCCAAGCAGTACCAAAAACATAATCAAACCTATATGTACTAGGGGCAGCCATTTGACAAGTAGCAAATTTATTTATAGCCTTAAAACCGGTCACTGAATCAAAAGAAGAACTCCCAAAAGTAATTAAACCAGCTCTGCGTGTGTGCTGAGCAACCATGACTCCTGTAGCCAAATCTGTAATATCACAACAAAAATAGGCAGATCTAGTACTAGCTGGAAAAAAGTGATTTAAATTCAACTCCACATACGAACTCAGTTTTCCTTCTTCTAAAGTAATAGAACCAACAGAATCCCATGTTCTCAAATCTGTAGATGTAAATATATCCACTTTCGCTGAATTCCCTATTCCCTCAATACCATTATAGAAAAAACGTACTTTAATTCGGCTCGATTCAGACGGATCTTTTTCATCCTCCGTGGGTGAAAAAGAAATAGCTGATCCTGGCAATTGGATTAACGAAAGTACTACTCCATTTTCAATTGCGACCTCCTTTTCTAGTTCCGGTGATGTCTCATTATTCCTATAAACTCTCAGTATTCCGGATGTTTGTTCTATAGGCACAATAATTCCTGTCTTTTGTTTGATTGTGTCATTATTAAATGTCATTTTATAGACAACGTCGGCATCTGCCTGCCACTCTATTTTTACCTCAAAGGAAGTATATCCGGCATCAGTGTATTCTCCTTCTGTATCACAACCAGACAATATTAATATAAAAAAATACAGAATAAGTAATTTTACATTCTTCATTTAAATTAATTTTAAATAAAAGAGCAGAATCGTTTGCGGATTAATTCCGCAAACGTTACTGTTCTTTTACTACTTAAAAAATTATCATACAATATTTATCTTACCCAAGTAGCACTTGTCCAAGTATCTTCAGTGCTAGAGAAAGCTCCTTTATAGGTTGTTGAAGTAAGGGCAGGAGCACTAAACGCTGCTAAATCAAAAGGATTCTTATATCCAGCACCCCAAGCATTAAATAAGCCATTAGCGGTACTTGCAACCAAGGAATTAGTTAAATTAGCAAATGTTCCACTATTTGTACCACTTACAATTTCATTTCCAGATGGTTCAGAAGATATTACATTGTTAGTAAGCACACTATTATCTAATTGACCTTGTGACTCATCTGTAAAATAAATGCCTTTAGGGAAACCGTACAAAACACTATTTTCCAAAGTAAACTGACAATTTCTACGGAAGTTAGCTGCAGATTTCAAAGCAACATTAGCGCTAGTTTTACCTGTAGAAGTACCAACAATCGTTAAATTGCGAAGTACAGGATGAGTAAATGGAGTTAACAAACTGCTAGCACCGTCATTATCACACTCAATTCCATTAGGATCTTTAGAATAAGCAAACGAAGGTTCTATTGTTGCCACAGCAAACTGAATTGTCCCTGTATAACCGAAGTCAAAATCGAATGCATCGTCATCACAGGCAGTTGCAACAAGATACGTACAATTAACTGCACCACCAAAGAATTCGAAAGCATCGTCTGCTCCGTGGTATGCCTGGCAATGATCAACAGTTGTCAATGCACCAACACCACCAAAAGTAAAGGCATTCAACTCATTTGCATCTGAAATAGAGGCTCCTGCATTTTCCACACGTACATATTTTAATGTACCGGAACTTACATTGTTAATTGCAATAATCTCAGCTGGAGTCTTTCCTTGAACCGAAGTACCGTAAGTGATGTCATTACCTGCAGCCTGAGCAGGGGTAATACCTTCGATTTCTTTTGCTGTAGGTTGATTGATAGCTGCTGTACCAAGAAGTACAAGTCCGCCCCAAGATCCTTCGGTATCCGCTTCACCCTTAAAGATTATTGTACCATTGGTACCATCGGCATTAATAGTACCGGTTTTGGTAATAATCAAAGCAGAAGATTCCACAGCTGTACTTTTTGCTTTACCGATAATCGTTGTTCCGGCAGCAATGTTCAGAGTTCCGTTCACCAAGAACACTTTACCATCCAAATAAACGGTTCCACTCCAGTTATTAGTACCGGTAATAACGCCGGAAACAGTAATTGACTGGGTAGCACGCGTGTCTACACTACCTAATTCAGAATCATTAGAACAAGAAATCATTGTAACACTAGCAAATAGTACTGATAAAAGTACCAAGCTTTGCTTCAAAAGAAATTTTTTCATAAAACTTTTTTGTTTAAATAAATAAATGAAAAATAAAACCCAAATAAACATTAAAACTTAAATTGTATTTACTTTTTGACAGAGAACGAAAAGTTTGCATTACGTCTAATGTTTGCTTCCCATGGGCGCATTTCACTATATAGAAAATATGTATATTTCTTGATGTTATTAAAACTTATAACCGATTGAGAAAGAAAGATTAACTCCCCGCTTGATCCGGCTCAGCACCCAATCACCCGCATTATAGTTCATGCCTAAAGCGGTGCGATCTTCATAAGTCTTCACGTCCGGCTGTCCCACTTCTGCGCCATTTTTATAACCACAATTGCGATAGACGATCGCATCTTGATTGAGCAAATCACTTGCATTAAACTTAAACTCAAGTCGTTCTTTCATAAAACGTGCGGAGAGCTGCAAATCGAGCACATCACGTGGGGTTTCGTATTGGTCATATTTTTCTTCTTCACCCGCCATGACCAATTTTCTTCCGGAACGTCCGTAATTAAGAGCTGCCCCTACAATCATACCTTGATAAGCAAGACCTGCATTCACCGTATAAGGTGACAATCCCTGAAGTGGACGGTTACGGTCTTGCGTCTCTATATCTTTGAGAGAGCCACTTCCTGCCATCAGTTTATCATAATTATAAGTTACGTCTCCTTTTATTATAGTAGCATTTCCACTTACGTAAATGTCTTTAAAAAATGTGCCGGCTCCAATAAAGCCGAGTGACTTACGAACATTGAACTCGATGCCCTTTACAGTAGCGTCATCCAGATTAAAAGCAAACAGATCAAAGCTCTGTTGGGAAGCTGCCTCCACAGTAACCATCTCTACCGGATCTTTAAATTTCTTATAGAATCCACTCACAGAGATCACCTCACCAGCATGTGGATACCATTCAAGACGTAAGTCAAAATTATCAGTTCGTGACTGTTTTATAGCTCCCACCCCAACCACTGTTACACGATCATCCACATTATAATATTGAGTAGGAGTCATTTCGCGAAAATCTGGCCGTGCAATGGTACTACTATAAGCCAGACGAGCATTTATCTCATTCGTGATGTTATATACAAGCGTAGCGGCCGGTAACCAATCTTTTTTCTTCACGGAAACGATACTATCCCTCAGCTGATAACCCTCACCATCTATATAACTAGAAAACTTAGTATGTACTTCTGTTTTGGCATCTTCCATGCGGAAACCGGTTGTAAAATGCAATTTGCGAAAGAAAGAAAATTCACCCATCAGATAAGCGGCATGAATGGTTTGCTTGCCGTCATAAAAATCGATGCCGTCACCTTGCCCGCCTTGTATATATTCCAACAGTCCGCTTGAAAAGCTTTCAGGAGCAAAATAATCTTGTATAGAAGGGCCTCCAGATGCATTTCCATATGCTCTGAGATACTGTTGCTCAAAATCCGAAGAACGGAACGTGCCCATATAACCGGCCTTGAGTCGTTGAGAGTTACCAGCCACCACAAATGAGTGTTCCAGATTACCACCAACGGTTTTCTTGGTCTCTTTTAAATCACTATACATGATGTTTCCATCATTCAGATTAACCCCGCTGGATAAGGTCGCCGACCTCCAATCAATAAAAGATTTATCGCCGGATTCGGCCTGCACCGCTCCACGTGCATAGCGATCGTCCGGATTGGTACGCCTCACTTTGTTATAAGAACCGTTCCAGGTAAAGATCAGATTCTTATTGAACAAATGGTGTTCGCCATCCAACTGAGTTTGTATCAAACTGGAGATCAAAGGCACGCTGTATTGTTCATAAAATTTCTGAGTGCTTTCAAACGAAGTATAATATCCATAAAGATACCGTTCCATATTAGTGTGAGTGAAGCGATTGTTATACAGATTGCGCCATGTGATGCGATGATTCGGCATCTCCCACCCTACATTAGCCACCGCACCGGTAGAGGTAACAAACTTATAGCGATGAGAACTTTTGTAGATGCTGTCGCGCGTTATCATGTGCGCCTCCTTTATTTCGTCTGTGGTTTGCTCGTTACGGTAAGTTACGGCTGCCACAAAACCCAACTTTTGATTGTTGCCCAAATCAAGCGGAAGTCCCCAGGTCAGGCTATAATTTTGCATGGGAGAAGCGGTATATTTCTTGAAGCCATAACTGTTCATTTGAGATGCATTCTGGATGTTCTGCTTTCTTGTTTCTTCACCCTTCCCTTCATACCATTGACGTTTGTCTTTTTCGCCCAACAACCAATCGGAACCGTAACGTTTGGTGCTCAGGAAATCTTTACCCGTGCTTTGCGTGTTCATACCCGTACCCAGAGTAACAGTAAAGAAACTTTTTTGAGGCACGGAAAGCGTTTGCACTTCTACCAAGCCACCGGTAAATTCTCCCGGAAGATCAGGGGTAAAGGTCTTAGAGATCGTTACATTATCTATCAGGTTAGAAGGAATCACATCGAAAGCGAAGTTACGACGGTTAGGCTCTGTGGAAGGAAGCGT
>Ga0172378_10005413_pt1 | contig 11919 bp, 9 predicted proteins | sample GrowelOW332metaG_FD_119755 | JGI IMG/M metagenome (GOLD analysis project Ga0172378, IMG submission 119755) | Groundwater microbial communities from an aquifer near a municipal landfill in Southern Ontario, Canada - Pumphouse #3_1 metaG | ecosystem: Environmental > Aquatic > Deep subsurface >... | reverse complement strand
TAGCTTGACGATAAGCTAATGCACACAAACTAGCATATTTAGCTCCTCCAGCCTTAGTCGCTTCATCTATTAATTGCTTATCAAACTGATTGCTTTTAGTCATCAACTTACTATACTCTTGATAGGCTTTGTGAAATTGAGAAACGATTGTTTGGTCGTTGTTTCTATTCCAGTAGGGTCTTAGATTTTCTCCGAAATACTGAATTGAATAGATATCATCGTATCCGACCATAATCTTTCCCGAACTATTTTTCACAGAACCTAAAGGACGTATGATAGCCAGTTTATTGTAACCATTTGTATCTTTAGCAATTAGTCTTTTGCCATTAATAAAGCTTGTTCTCAATTCTTTTCCATCTCCAATACCACATGAAGAACTTTTGTTATCTGAAACCATGTAAAAGTAACCCCAATCAATACGAACATCATCTCCGGTTTTAGCAAGAATTTTAGGATAACGATTTCCTGTCTTTAAGAAAAGGAGGTCTCCGTCTACAAAACTTTCACTTGTTGATTCTTGATAAGCTTTATCTATAGCCCATTGAGGAGATGCTTCGAAATATAATTCAACATTGTGTACTTTATTGTCTTTGGAAACTACATTATATGAGAGATAATTTACAGGACGAGATAATAAGTCTAAATTATCCATGAAGAGAGGAGCTGTGAAAGTTAGTTCCAAATCAACGTTTCCGCAAGAAAATAAGTAATTCGTTTGAGTAGCTTGCACATCAACCATTTTTTGGGTTGCTGTCTGATTAAAGAATCTTGTTCTTTCTTTTTCAACAAACATTCCAAAATCTAAAAGTCCATTAGCTCCACGATTACGGCAATAAGCCGCAATCAGATTCTTTCCGGGCTTTAACGAATTAATAACCTTTTCGGAAAGTTTAACCAATACATTTTTTTTGCAGGCATTGCCAGTATTTACTACTTCAATGCCATTGATATAGATGATAACATCATCGTCATGAGAATATTCTAAATAAACATTGTTTCCTTTCAACGTTTTTTCAATGTCTATAATTCTTCTTACCCAAATATATTCGGTATCCCAATGTGTTTTAGCTGTCGGTTCATTGTTTGTTGTACCGAAAGCTCCTTGTGCTGTTTTCCAGCTGGAATCATTAAAATCTTTATTCATCCAGTTATTTGCAGGTTCCTGAAGAATATATTTTCCTGTCCATCCTCCTTGTTCTGAAGATTTTACGATAGGATTCAATTCTAAACTCTCTGTTCCCATAAAACGATATAGTTGATTATCTACTTTGATAACTCCGATAAGTGGTAAGTCTTTACCGGTCCAATGTTTTACTGATCCATCATAAAGATTATTAGTAAAAGACCATCCACTTGTATATGGGTCAATCGTAATAAGAGGAAAAGCAGGTGCTCTTAATCCATCTGTGTTTTTACTCTCTATACTATTACAGCATAAAATAAAGGCACTAAAAAGAAATGTCAATAATTTTATTTTCATGATACGTTTAAGATTATTTATATAAGATAATAATGTTTCCTTTTATTTGCTGTTTTCAATATTTTCTCAGAAGGAGAAACTTACAATAAAGCAATAATTGACCAATAAATATTCCCCAAAGAAAAGCTGTTCTAATTTATGCTCAAAACATTATAAAAACGTTTTGTTCTTTTATAATAAATATATTTTTATGTCCTTGTGCCTTTATTGTCTGATTTCTGTTATAAAAAGGTTTATCAAATGTTTGAATTGCTTACAGCTTTTTCTCAACCGGAAATATACAGAGCTAAAACTGCTGTTTTAATCACTCGTTTTATTCAGGCTTTCTTTTTTCTTTATGATTACTCAATATTGAAAATTTACGATCGCAAATATCGCTTAAACTTACTTAACCTAAGACTATTTTTTATTCAAAAAACAGTAATAGATGACCAATAGAGTGGAAATACTGTATTGGTAATCAATGATTATTGTTAGAATGAATAGCATTTGTCTTTTATTGAACAGAATTTAATCTTTGTTTTTATATAGAATGTAGTTTCTTTGTGCAAACTTTAAAAACTAAATTATGCTATGAGAATAAAATACTATTTTTTATCAATTGCTTTGTTCTGCTGTTTTTCATGCAATCATAAAAACAGTAATCAAAAAGGAAAAGCAGCAACCGACAATACCGTAGTATACAAATCCACTACTACGAGTCGGTGCCGAGTCATGAGCTATATTTGATAAAGGAAATGGGTGATACTGATGAGCAGAAACAGAAATTCTATCGCCCGGCTGTAGTTAGTAATATGCCAAAGATGAATTGATAATAATACTTGCTATTTGTATGCAGGAAATACCGAAGATAATAACACATCAAAAGATAAATATCCGGTTACGGTGAATGTTGATCCTGAAACGAATGCTGTTATAATATTATCTTCTAATGCAAATATTGTTGTTAAGCAGGAAGGTGCAAGTTTTAAAATATCAAAAACAATTGACTCTAATAATAAAAGCAGTGATATAGCGACTACTATAATTTATCTGAAATATACTTTCTGGATATAACTTCTAATTTGGGTAGTTCGACTAAGATGAGGTTTGAAAGTACATTGACTATGGTAAAGACTAGTAATATCAGCGGATTGTAAATCATTAAAGAGGCTGGCTGGACCAGAGTGTATAATCAGCCTCTTTTTTATTTTATTTATACTTATGCAAAACAACATCTTTCTCAAAACTTATTCACTAACTATGTTGGTAGGCTTGTCTTTACAAGTACAGGCACGTCAAGATAAAAGGCCTAATATAATTGTCATATTGGCTGACGATTTAGGATATTCGGATTTGGGTTGTTATGGTGGGGAAATACAGACTCCCAACTTAGATAAATTGGCTCAAAACGGATTACGTTTCAATCGTTTTTATAATGCCGGTCGAAGTTGTCCTTCTCGTGCATCATTATTGACGGGATTATATCAGCATCAGGCAGGTATTGGTCGTATGACATTTGATGAAAAACAACCTGGATATCGGGGGCAAATATCTGAAAATGCTGTGACAATAGCCGAAGTACTAAAAAAGGCAGGATATAATACCGGTATGGTGGGCAAATGGCATGTCTCGGAAACAAAAATGAGACCTGATCAACGGGAATGGTTGAATCACCAAACTTTTCATGAAGATTTTGCTGATAAAAAGAGCTACCCTATTAATAGAGGTTTTAATGACTATTATGGAATAATATACGGAGTAGCAGATTATTTTGATCCATTTAGTTTAGTAAGCGGAGAAACTCCTGTTACATCTGTTCCTGAAAATTATTATATCACTAAGGCTTTTTCAGATACTGCTGTAGCCTATGTGGATAAATATGCTTCCGATAAAAAACCTTTTTTTCTTTATCTATCTTATACTTCTCCTCATTGGCCTCTTCATGCTTTGCCCGAAGATATAGCAAAATATGAGAATACATACAAAGCAGGCTGGGAAAAAATACGCAATGCACGTTATGAACGTATGTGTAAGCTAGGCATATTTGATGACTCGCAGAACTTTTTATCTGACCGTCAGTTCCAGGACAAGTGGGAAGATAATCCAGACTGCGAGTGGGATGCCAAGGCAATGGCAGTACATGCTGCTATGGTAGACCGTATGGATCAGGGAATTGGTCAACTAATAGAGACGCTTCGGAAGAATAGGCAATTAGACAATACTTTGATTTTATTTCTTTCGGACAATGGTTGTAGCAATGAAAATTCACAGAATTATACTGAGGGCGAAAATGATAGGCCGGATAGGACACGATCCGGACAAAAGATTATTTATCCCAGAGAAAAAGAGGTATTGCCAGGCCCTGAAACAACCTATGCCTCTATTGGAGCAAAATGGGCTAATGTATTAAATGCTCCATTTCGTTTTTGGAAAGCAAAGTCATATGAGGGTGGTATTTGTACTCCAATGATTGCCTACTGGCCTAAAGGAATTAAAAATAATAATGGAGGAATTACCAATCAAATGGGGCACGTATTTGATATTATGGCAACCTGTATTGATTTAGCTCATGCTACATATCCTAAATTAAATAACGGAAAGGAAATTATACCTCTCGAAGGGCAGAGTTTAGTTCCTATTTTTAAAAAAGGTAAGCGAAAAGGACATGATTATCTTGGCTTTGAACATTTTAACGAAAAAGCCTTGATTACTAAAGATGGATGGAAGATAGTTCAGCCTGGCAATAATAAAAAATGGGAGTTGTATAATCTTAATAAAGACCGGAGCGAACAGAATGATTTATCAACAGATAATTCTCAAAGGCTTGAAACTATGGTCAAAGAATATGAAAAATGGGCTAAAAGAACATTAGTTATACCAGCTCCGTAATTATTTTGAAATCTTTTTCTTGCAGTGCAACTTTCAGGTTAATACTTAAAGTGTATTTATGTATATAGCCAATCACATATTCAAACAAACGATGAATGAAATTTAATTAATGTGGCTAATAATCTAAAAGGTTCATACCAATAATATTGTAGATAGTAGAAAGTGAAGCCAATTTTTTTAAAAGAACAGGACTTCTGATTAGATTCATATTTCCCATGAAATATAAGAGTAATATCTCAGTTAATTTGTTATATTTGCTCCAATATTAAGTATAAGTGCCTATATAAAATTGCCCAATTTTTATTTAAAGACTTTAAGTTGTGATTTTTAAACTATACTAACTGAGTGCCTAATTGAATATTATATTTAAAATAACGCAAATCAGAAGATTTTCACTCTTTGATTTGCGTTGGTTATTTAAACTTATGCGATAAAAGTCTGATGAAAAGAATCTGTGTTTTGCGCCTATTGATTGTTTATTCTATAAATTCATTGCTGGCGTTACACTTCTCCTTTAAAAAATACTAGATTGAACAGGGTGTGATGTGGTTTGAGATTAATGGAGGAGGACTTTGCTCTTTTAACTTTAAAAGTGAAACATTTACAGATTTCGATCCGCAAAATAAAATACTCCCTAATAAAGTTATCTATTCCATGCAACAAGATAAATTAAGTAATTTCTGGATATCAAGTAATGCAGGATTGTTTAAAATAAATCCGTTGGATAAGCGTAACTTAAGGCTGTTTACCGTCACGATGGATTACAAAGCAATCTTTTGAAATCTATTTTATAGACGATGGCGTTGGAATACCGGATAATGAAAAAGATAAAGTCTTTGAAGTCTTTTACTAGTTGAATCAGGATTATACAAAACGAAACTTGGATTAATAAATCAAGTTTTATTTTTATCTTCATGTCTGGTATAAGATGGTTATACATAAACGTAGCTTTATAAATTGTTGTTTTTATCAGATGGTTATAATTGTTTAGCATAAAAATAGTTGGAATATTTTGCTGCTTATCTACTTTTACTTAGCTTTGCGGGCATCAATTCATAATACAATCTAATATCCACTTTTATGATGAATAGCATTTTACTTTGGAACCTGGGAGGTATGGAAATATTAATTATTGCTCTATTAGTTGTGCTCCTTTTCGGAGGAAAGAAAATACCTGAATTAATGAAAGGACTCGGCAAAGGAGTGAAAAGCTTTAAGCAGGGAATGAATGAAGCTGAAGCTGAAATTAAAAAAGCTAAGGATGACATTGAAAAGCCCGAAGAAGAAGAAAAAAAGGAATAACGAATGGCTGAGATGACCTTTTGGGATCACTTGGACGAACTCAGGCGGGTACTTTTCAGAGTATTGGGTGTGTGGTTTGTTCTGGCGATTGGCTTTTTTGTGGCTATGCCTTATATTTTTGATTCGGTTATTCTGGCACCTTGCCACAATGACTTTGTCTTTTACTCATTTCTACGTCAGATAGGAGAGTGGTTACATTTGTCCGATGACTTTTTTACTCAGCAGTTTGATGTAAAGCTGATTAATATTAATCTGGCTTCTCCTTTTTTTATCCACATGTCCACCTCGTTTTGGATGTCTGTGGTGGTTTCTATTCCTTACTTACTGTTTGAGGTGTGGCGTTTTGTAAAACCTGCGCTTTACGATAATGAAAGGAATAATATTAGTCTGGCACTCACCATTGGTTCAGTCATGTTCTTTCTGGGAGTACTCTTGGGATATTTTATGGTTTATCCACTTACCTTGCGTTTCCTCTCTACCTATCAACTCAGTGCGGAGGTGGTGAATCAAATCTCGCTGAATTCGTATATTGATAATTTCATGATACTTGTGCTGATGATGGGGCTTGTTTTTGAACTCCCTCTGGTAACGTGGATATTAGCAAAAATAGGGTTGGTGACTAAACAGACATTGCGAAAATATCGCAAGCATGCTATCATACTTATCTTTATTTTAGCAGCTATTATTACACCAACCGGAGATCCGTTTACACTTTCTGTAGTAGCTATTCCTCTATGCTTACTTTATGAAATGAGTATACTCATTATCAAATAAATCACTCAGGATTCTGAGCTCCTTGTTTTAATAAATGCACATCTACCGTCTGCGAAACAATTAAGCATCCTTTAGGCAATACTTTTATCCAGGGGATAAGCCATTCGGTAAACTTTTCTATCTTCTCGGCCGTGTCTACAATTTCAATAACAATAGGTACTTTTTCCACCAATTCCCATGATTTATTGGAATGAAGTTTACTGCTTGCTCCATAGCCCATGATACCTTTAAAAACAGTAACGCCTGCCATTTCCTGACGTTTGGCCTCAAAAGCAACAGCTTCATAAAGGGGAGCATGTTCTACTTTGTCGGTATTACTAACATAAATTTTCAATAATTTTAGTGTGCCCGATGTTTCCATAATCAGAAGATTTTAATAGTTAAGTTCCCTAAATAAACGGCAATAATTCCCAGGAAAATGCTTAAACCTGTATAGAGTAAGAAATAGAAGAAACTTCCGTCTTTTAGCAGCGATACATTCTCATTAATAAATGTAGAAAACGTGGTAAACCCTCCGCAAAGACCTACGGTAAGGAATAGCTTAAGGTCCTGACTTAAGAAGTTGGTACGCTCGAACAATCCATAAAATAGTCCAATAGCAAAGCAACCTGCCAGGTTTACTATAAAGGTAGCAAAGGGAAAAGAACTCATGGTGTTATCCTGAATTAAACGGGATAATAAGTAACGAAACACACCACCTGCAAAACTTCCTATGCCTACAAAAAATAATGTTCTAATCATAAGTCCGGCTCTTTAACTGACTAACATAAATCGAATCTTCTATCTGCCGCAAATTTACATAAAAATAGTTGATAAAATTCAAAACGGTTTCGGAGAATGTTGTACTGGATTTATATGGAAAAATATATTTTAATCTCCCACTTCTCATTTATTCTCTGAAACTCTTTTTAGATGGCATTTTATCAATGGGAGATACAAAATTATCTTTCACTTGCATCTCCCATCTATCACTCTTTATTTTGCAAAGACTGATTTCTTAACTTTCTCAATAACAGCTTCTATCTTTAATTTTAATGTTTTTTTGCCTAAGAAAGTAGCTTGTTTCACAACTGTGAACCCATAGTTTCTCATCTGTGAGTCCATAGACTCTCAGTGTGAGATTATCGGCTCACAGTTGTGAAATTACCAATTATTATAAGAGAAAATTTCAAGTTTCGGTTGGGCTTGTAGTTGGAAACGTATGTTAGTGAACCAGGATGAAGCCAGAGATGCAGTGCGCTTGTCTTTGTTTGTAATTGAGAGTGCGTATTCAGAGGGTAGGATTATTAATTAGCCTGGTGGATTAATTAATCAATAGTTGTATGACTTGATGATTTTGCTTACTTTCGCTGTATGGGAAACGAGACAAACGAATATTATAATGCGCTGATTGAGATTCATTATTGCCCGGATACTTCATTGCGGGCAAAATACAGACGGATGCGTGATGTGCTGGAACGTATATGCCGGTCGCAGATGCAGAATGAAAGTCTGCAAATGACGGATTTATCTGCACGGATCAGCTTTCTGGTTGCAAAGGCAGGACTTAGCAATGCAGAACAATACAGACTACATACATTCCGACTTGCTTCCAACAAATTACTGAATGGAAAAGATGAACCTCGGGAGGAAGACTATCTGCGAGATCTAAAAACATTGACATTTAGCATCCGGAAGCTTTTTAAACAAGATATTCCTCTCGAATTATATACGGTTTTGCCCAAGCAAGAGGCTATTATTCCTTCGGGGAAAAAAGTGAAATCGAGAATAAAACGTTTGAGGGTTTGCTTTCAATATGCTGATGATGAGTTTTTATATGCTTCGGCAGTTGATGAAGCAAATGAAGAACTGCTCAGGATAAGATATAATGTTCCGCAGGTGAATAATGAATTCAGCCGGACTGTAGAGCAACTTTGGAGGCATGCCTTGCTCAATTTACTGGATGTATCGGTTGATGAACAAGGAGTATACACCCCTTCGTTTATTGTCCTTGAACCGGATTACATGATTGATATCAGTACTTTAGCCGAATGTTTTAAAGATTATGGCAGTCATCCGGCCAATTATATGCTCGGCAAGTTACTCCCTTCGGTTAATACCCGACCGCTATTGCTCGGTAATATTGCCAATCTTTTTCTTGATGAATGGATTCATGCCAAGGGTGAAGTTGATTACCGTGCCTGTATGCAAAAGGCTTTTCAGAATTATCCTATTGAAATTGCTGCTTGTGAAGACCTGTTGGACCCGGTAAAAGAGCGACAGTTTTTTCAGGATTGCGAGATGCACTTCCGTAATATAAAGGAAACTGTTACTAATACTTTTCAAGCTCCCGGATATGATCTTAACAGAGAAGATGCGGTGCTGGAGCCTTCCTACCTGTGCGAAGCACTGGGATTGCAGGGGCGTCTGGATTATATGCAACGGGATATGAGCAGCTTTATAGAAATGAAATCGGGGAAAGCTGACGAATATGCTATTCGTGGGAAGATAGAACCAAAAGAAAATAATAAAGTTCAGATGCTGCTTTATCTGGCTGTGCTGGAATACAGCATGGGGATGGATCACCGAAAAGTTCGTCCGTATCTATTTTATACGCGCTACCCTTTGCTTTATCCGGCGCGCCCGTCATGGGCATTGGTAAAGCGGGCCATTAATCTTCGTAATCTTATAGTTGCAAACGAATATGGTATTCAGCTACATAATAATCCTGAATATACTTCGACGAAACTGAAAGAGATTAATTCGCAGAAACTAAATGAAAAGGGACTTAACGGGAGATTTTGGGAGGTTTATCTGAAACCATCGATTGATTCTTACGAAAATCTTTTCAATCGCCTCACTCCCTTGGAGCAGGTATACTATCTTTCTCTCTATAATTTTATCACAAAAGAACAATATACCTCTAAATCCGGCGATCAGATTTATGAAGGTAGAATGGGAGCTTCTTCTCTATGGCTATCTACATTAACGGAGAAAAGGGAAGCGGGAGAAATTCTTTATGACCTCTGTATGACGGAGAATCATGCGGCCGACGAGCATAAGTCTTACATAATTCTGTCGATACCTGTTTATGATGATGATGCTCAGCCAAACTTTCGATCGGGAGATATTATTGTGTTATATGAGCGGAACTCGGATGAAGATAATGTGACCAATAAAATGGTGTTTAAAGGAAATCTTGAATATATATCTGCCGATGAAGTAAAAATACGCATCCGTGCAACGCAAAGAAACAGAGCAGTTCTTCCTTCGGATAGTAAATATGCGATAGAACATGATGTTATGGATACCTCTTTTAAGTCCATGTTCCAGGGGTTGCATGCATTTATGCAAGCGAACAAAGAGCGTCGGGATTTACTACTTTCTCAACGTCCGCCGCGGTTTGATGACTCTTTTGCCCGGCAAATAGCACAAGCAAATGATGATTTTAACCGTGTGACATTGAAAGCGTTGGCCGCACAAGATTACTTTTTGCTAGTTGGCCCTCCGGGAACAGGAAAGACATCTCGTGCCCTTAAAAAGATGGTCGAAGCTTTTTATTCAGAAGCGGACTCGCAGATATTATTGCTGGCATATACAAACCGGGCGGTAGATGAAATATGCAAATCAATCTCTTCTATTTCGCCTGAAATATCTTTTATAAGGGTGGGCAGCGAGCTGTCTTGTGATGAAGTCTATCGTAATCATTTGCTTGAAAATGAACTGGCATCCTGTCAAAGACGTTCGGAAGTGGGTGAACGTATTGCTTCTTGCCGTGTCATTGTGGGAACGGTTGCTTCTATTGCCAATAAAACAGAACTGTTTAAGCTTAAGACTTTTAATGTGGCAATCATAGATGAGGCTACTCAGATTCTTGAACCTCAGTTGCTCAGCATCTTTTGTGCGAAGAACAGGACGGGAGAAAATGCGGTGGGGAAGTTTATTCTGATAGGCGACCATAAACAACTTCCGGCTGTAGTGATTCAAGATGATAATTCAGCGCGTGTGTGCGAAGAAGAACTATTAAATATAGGTATTACAAGCTTAAAAGACTCGCTGTTTGAACGTTTGTATAAAAAACATGGGCGGACTGATGATTCCTGGGCAACAGATATGCTCTGTAAGCAGGGAAGAATGAATCCGGAGGTGGCTTTGTTTCCAAATAAAGCTTTTTATGGTGGAAAACTGGAATCGGTAGGCTTACTTCATCAAACGGAGAAACTTAATTGTATTCCTGAGAAACAGGATGATCCGCTTGAGAAATTAATGGGTTTGCGTCTGGGATTTATTCCTTCAAAAAGAGAAACAGGAGGCTTTTCGAATAAATCGAATCGATTGGAAGCTCAGTTGGTTGCCCGATTAGCTGCAAAAGTTTATCAGCATTATAAACTGGAATTTAATGTGAACCGCACGTTAGGGATAATAACTCCCTATCGAACTCAGATTGCTTTAATCAGAAAAGAAATCTCCGCATTGGCTATTCCTGACCTGAATTCTGTTTTGGTAGATACAGTAGAGCGTTTTCAGGGTAGTGAACGTGATGTGATTATCTATTCTTTTTGTGTGAATGATGCTTATCAGATGAAATTTCTGGCTAATGTTATTGAAGAAGATGGAGTATTGATTGATAGGAAACTGAATGTCGCATTAACACGTGCCAGAAAACAAATGTTCATCATTGGAGTTCCGGAATTGTTGGAGCTCAATCTTATATATAATAATTTGCTAAAATTAATAATAAACAGAGGCGGTTTCACAGAATTATAGAATTGTTAGTTTTAATTCTTTCTTTATGCAATTTGTTAACACCTTCGTGTTTAAATAACACGTATATTTGCAATACGTTTTTTTCATAGAGATTTAGATTTAAGGTTAGAAAAATTGTGGTTGTCGTGAGACAACCATTTTTTATATGTGGAAGTATATAAGAAATGTTTCCATAAACTATTTAAAATGCAGTAAATTGACATATCGTACCTTTTGGTGCCATTGCTTAAGTTCTTGCAGTCCGGATAAAAGGCCTCAGATATAAAGTAGAGTGTTATTTTTATGGTAATTAAAAACTATTTTTTTTCTTCTTACTTTGTTATTAGGAATTCTGAATAAAAATAGGCTGCCTTATTAAAGGCGGCCTATTTTTATGAATATATTTTAGCCTCTGATTATAAATCAGTGATAATCTTATATTGTGGTACAAGAGTTTTCATGATACCCCATGCTATTAAATATGCAAAGGCACAAACTCCAAACATGATGCCGTAGGCAACTTCCGGAGTCTTAACATACAAGTCGGTTATAAATCCGGCAAGAAGTTGAACCAATACACCACCAATACCACCAGCCAGACCACCGATACCAGTAACAGAAGCAACTGCTTTTTTAGGGAACATATCCGATACAGTAGTAAAGATATTGGCAGACCATGCTTGATGAGCAGCACCGGCTATACAAATAACTCCGGTTGCAAGATACATAGCATAAGAACCGAATATTTCTTTATTTCCAAAATATTG
>Ga0172378_10005412_pt1 | contig 11920 bp, 10 predicted proteins | sample GrowelOW332metaG_FD_119755 | JGI IMG/M metagenome (GOLD analysis project Ga0172378, IMG submission 119755) | Groundwater microbial communities from an aquifer near a municipal landfill in Southern Ontario, Canada - Pumphouse #3_1 metaG | ecosystem: Environmental > Aquatic > Deep subsurface >... | reverse complement strand
GCGGTTCTCAAAGAAATGCATCGCCTCTTCGACCCGCATCTCAAGGACGTCGTTGATGTTTTTGCCTTTGTAGTAGCAAGAGAGGGTCTCTTGGTTATAGCGCATCCCATCACATTCGTCGCACTTGACGTAGACGTCTGGCAAAAAGTTCATCGGGACGTAAACGACGCCCGCCCCCTGGCACTTCTCGCAGCGGCCGCCCGGCACGTTAAAGGAAAAACGGCCTTTGTCAAAACCTTTTTCCTTGGCTTCGGGGGTCTGGGCAAACAAATCGCGGATATCGTCGAAAACCTTGGTGTAGGTCGCCGAGTTGCTCCGGGGGGTCCGCCCGATCGGCTCTTGGGTCACATTGACCACTTTGTCGATATGATCAAGCCCGGAAATCGAATCGTAGGCGCCTGGGAAAGTCTCTTCGCCCGAGAGTTTCTTTTGAATCGCCTTATAAAGCGTCTCATTCACCAAGGAGGACTTGCCGCTGCCCGAGACGCCCGTCACCACCGTCAAAGTCCCTAAGGGAAAGCTGACATTGATGTTCTTGAGGTTGTGGCACCTGGCCCCTTTGATCACGATTTTGCGGCCGTTGCCCTTCCGCCTTTCTTTGGGCACGGCGATGTATTTGCGGCCCGCAAGATAATCACCCGTCACCGAAGTCGGCGCGTTTTCGATGTCTTGGAGCGAGCCCGAAGCCACCACTTGACCGCCATGGACGCCCGCACCGGGGCCGATATCGACCAAGTAGTCCGCGTTTCGCATCGTCTCTTCGTCGTGCTCGACCACGATGAGGGTATTGCCAAGATCGCGCATTTCCTTGAGGGTCTTGATCAGCTTCATATTGTCGCGTTGGTGGAGGCCGATCGAGGGCTCGTCCAGCACGTAAAGGACGCCGGAAAGGCGCGAACCGATCTGGGTCGCAAGGCGAATGCGTTGAGCTTCGCCGCCCGAAAGGGACATCGCCAAACGGTCGAGGGTCAGATAATCGAGGCCGACATCAACCAAGAAAGAAGCCCGGTTATGGATTTCTTTGAGGACCAAATCGGCGATCTGAAGCTCATTCGGCGCGAGTTTGGCCCGGGTATCGTCAAGCCAAAGCAACAGCTTGTCGATGGTGAGCTGAGTTGCCTGATAGATGTTGAGGCCATTGACCTGGACGGAGAGGGCCGCCTCGTTGAGGCGGGCCCCGTGGCAGGTTTGGCAAACATCATCGCGCATGAACGACTCATAGAAAGGCATCATCCATTTCGAGGTGGTCCCGCTATAGCGGCGCTCGATCATCGTCTTGACCCCTTCGATCCGGCCCCGCTTATGGGTCTGATTGCCAGAGCTCGAGGTGAGAACGTGATTGATGTCGCGGTCGGAGCCATAAAGCAAAATGTGCCGCTGCTCCTCGCTTAAGTCCTGCCAAGCGACATCGTAAGGGATCTTGTAGGCATCCATCAAAACGCAAAATTCCTGCCACTCCAAATTCGAGGTACCAACGATGTTTTTGTAGTAGCGGATCGCCCCTTGGTTGATCGACTTGCTGGGATCGGGGACGAGGAGATCGACCGCGACGCTCCGCGAGATGCCTAAGCCTTTGCAATCGGGGCAATAGCCCAACGGGGCATTAAAGGAGAATAAGCGCGGCTCGAGTTTCGGGACGGAAAAGCCGCATTCGGGGCAGGTGTGGTTGCTCGAAAGGAGTTTCTCGCCTTTTTCGGTGTAGACGATCAACTCGCCTTGGCCCCAATCGAGGGCGAGATCGATATCTTCGGCGACCCGACTCCTGAGGTCTTTCTTAATGATCAAACGATCAATCACGATGTCGATGTCGTGACGCTTGTTCTTGTCGAGATCCCCCGCCTCTTCGAGCAGTTTGAACTCGCCGTCGACCCGTAAACGCTCAAAGCCCTGCTTTTTGATTTTATCGAGGGTGTCTTTTTGCGTGCCTTTCTCATGTTTGACGATCGGGGCGAGAATTTGAACTTTGGTGCCTTCCTCATAGCGAAGGACCCCGTCGGTCATCGCCGCCGGGGAAAAAGCCACGATCGGCCGATGGTGACGCGGGCAATAGGGAACGCCGACGCGGGCGAAAAGAAGACGGAAGAAATCGTAGATCTCCGTAACGGTCCCCACCGTCGATCTCGGATTGTGCGAGGTGGTCTTCTGATCGATGGAAATCGCCGGGGACAGCCCTTCGATGGAATCGACGTCGGGCTTGTCGACCCCGCCTAAGAATTGGCGGGCATACGGGCTCAAGGATTCGACGTAGCGTCTTTGACCCTCGGCATAAATCGTATCGAAAGCCAAAGTGGATTTGCCGCTTCCTGAGAGCCCAGTAAAGACGGTCAGAGTGTCTTTGGGAATCACCACATCGATGTTTTTAAGGTTATTTTCGCGTGCGCCTTTGACGACGATATATTTCTTGCTGTCCATAGTGCTTGTCTATTATAACGAAACGACTCCACGTACGCACGCGAAAGGACTCGCACTAGATTATTCTTTGAAGGAGGTTATAATAAACCGCGCCGGGACGTAGCACAGCTTGGTAGTGCACTACCTTGGGGTGGTAGGGGTCATGGGTTCGAATCCCACCGTTCCGACCATTCGATTAATTCCCTCGATAACATCGGGGGTTTTATTTTTTTACATCAAACAAATGTATCATTTTGTATCCGATTGATTTTTCTGTATTGCAGAAGTCAACGATAAATCGACACAGTCGTCGGTGATCGGAGGCACGTCGAATCCGCTATGGAGGCAGCGTGGCCCTTTCCGCGCTGAAACCCGTATTGCTTGGGGGTCATGCATTCGAGGAGGCGCATAGTCCCGTCCCCGTCGAAATGGGAGACGCAGGCTTCCGCCACCGCCGGAACATCATTGGAATCCCAAGGCGGAGACGTTCCTCGGCCTCTGCCTTGACCCATCCGCTCATTGCTTCAGCCCCATTGACTATCTAGGGAAGTGCTGCCTCTAGCTAGAAGCCAGCAGTTCAAAACACAAATCGCACGCCTCTGCCTAAATAATTTTCTATCATAGTGAAGTCCGTGCTATCGCAGATTAAGCGAAATGACTTTACGAAATATGTTTTCGATCCTATTTTGGATACCGAGGGAAAATAATGATTCCGCTGATTTTTGTGTATCCGATCGTCGCAAGCGCGCTTTGCGTTCCGGTCGGAACCAATTCACAAGCTAAGGTTTTGGGCTATTACGCTGAAGTCGAGGATGTCTCTCAGGTTACCGAAGTCGACATCGATCCCGCTGACGTTGAAATTGTGGAAAAAGTTGGCCGAACCGTTAACGTCAGGTTTTGGTTGGATGGCAGTCAGCCACACTACGATTATTACTACACTGCGGCCCACAACGATGGGAAAATAACGGCCATAAGGCAGATTCGCAATGACATGGATTCTCTCATATACATGGTGAGGCAATTGGAGAAAGACGCAAACATCTGTTCCTTTAAAACGCTCGATGAGAGAAATACCGTTTTGGGATACGTTCGTTCCCTTTCGGACAACTATACTTATTCTTCGCACGACAAATGGGAAAGAACCGCGGGAGACATCGGGAGACGATTTATTTCCGCAGAAGATCAAGTCACTTCGCATGGCCTTTCTTCTTACGCCTTTTTCCGCTCGTTCGTTGAACAAAGCAATTACAATTCATATGATCATCGGTCCCTTTACGCAGGCGAATCATGGCAGGCTTCGTCTGTTATCGACCCGATCGATCACGGCCATTTCATCGATCTCCCACATTTTTTCGCCAGCCTCGATGGAACTTACAACAATACGGGGGCTTCCCTCGTTTCCATCGGCGATATAAGCGTAGGCTTAACCCCCCAGACGAGTTTCATAAGAGACTTGACTTCGTGGGCCGGCGACCTCCAGCAAGAAGCGCAAGGCCTCCAAAGCTTTCGAGAGCAGGGTCGTGCTATGCCGATCAGTCTTTCTTCTTTTGATTTTTCTCAAACTTTATCAAGAAAAAATAGTTTTTTCTCCTATGATGATTTTTCCGCTGATCTCGATTCCTTCTCCATTGCGAAAGGTTACCTTGATGTTTCGGACGACGCAATATCTGACGCCATGGGATATTACTATTCTCATTTGGAGACAAATCGGCAAAACCGCTTCGAGGAATTCTTGGCGAACGTCTCTTCGGATGCTTGGTACAGTTGCTCAAACGGTCCGGTAGGCAAGTTTGAGAAAATGGCTTTCAACTTTCTTTCTCTGAATTTGCATGATGACGGCGCAGTCGAAGAATTGGCTGGCGACATTTACTCTTCGGTTAAGTTCGACATAATGAACGAATATATGGGTGGTTCCAGTCCGGACAGCGACATTCGTTTTTATTTGTCCAAGAGTTTCGCGATTTATGTTGTCTCTAACGCCGGTGTGAGCTTGGATATAACATTATGAAGGCAAGGATTCTCATCTCGGCCATTGCCGTTGCGCTTCTGTCCTCTTGCACGAGCGACGCGGAGGTCTGCCGGATCAACCTCGAGGACAAGTGCACCGTCGCCGAGTTCCTCAAGGCGGAAAAAGCGGGCGGAAGCCAAAACACGTTCGCGCTCCCGGAATACGGGTGGGAGCCCTTCGGCGATTCGGCAGGGTCTCTGGGGGCCATGCTTGAGGGCGAGCTTCTCAAGGAGGGGGAGATGGCAGACAAAACCCCCGACCTAAGCGGATGGGCTTTTTACTATTGTGTCTATTCGCACGGCGGTTCCAGCTTCGGCATCTATTTCCTCGACGGTCTCCTCGAGGGGTATCTCGACTACTGCGATGCGGAAAGCGTCTTTGACACGTGCGAAATCGAGCGCAAGGTCACTCTGGATGTGGAAAAAGCCCAAGGCATCGTCGCTTCGGCGAAGGAGATAGCCAAAAATGCAAGGCAGTCGGGCTCGGCCCAAAACGCGAGACCCTCCTCAAACGGTTAGGAAAGCGGGTCTGTGATTCCATTTTTTTAGCCTAGATTCCCACTCGCGCCATTCACACCACATAACGATTCGACATCGGATTCTCTGTTTCTATAAAAATGCTGATTCACAAAATGGAGAACGGCAGAAGCGACCATCCGCCTCTAGAGGCGATGAATTTATCATCGCGGGAGCAAAGGATAAGGCGAGTTTCCTCGCTAAGGGAAAATTTCGTGAGCGGATCGCTGGAAGGGATTTTCGGATTAGCCGATTTTTTGATTTCAAGGGGGAGCAGCCTCTCGTTATCCGCGAAGAGGAGGTCGAATTCCTTTTGGTCAAAATCGCGGTAGTAAAAAAGACAATCAAGGCGGGTGTGGGTGTTATGATGGCTCTTCACTATTTCGCTCACAACGTAGTTTTCAAGAAAATGGCCGTTCATCGCGCCAACCTCCAACTGCTCCGCGCTCAGCCAGCGGGAAAGATAGGCTGCCAAACCCGTGTCCATGAAATAGAGTTTCGGGGCTTTCACCAAACGCCTCGAAGCGATATTGGAGTAGGGCTTCAAGAAATAAAGGATGCCCGTGTTCTCTAGGATCGAAAGCCACGAAACGATTGTTTTAACATTCACCCCCAAGGCCGTTGAGGCGTTGGCCACGACAAATTGCTGGCCCACATATCCGGCGCAATAGACGATGAAATCATTAAAGGGGATCGCGCTTTTCTCCGCAATCAGACCTGAGACGTCTTTTTTGATGTAAGTGTCGATATATGATGCGTAAAAATCATCTGGGTTTTTCTCTGGATGGCCATAGAGCCCAGGGTAACCGCCCCTAAAGATTTTTTGGTAGAGTTCATGGGGTTTCAACGCCGGCCCATTCCGCTTTGCCACGTCTTTGAAGAGCGGATCGAAGACCTCTTCGTCCCGGCCCTCGATTTCTTCTTTGGAAAGCATGCTCATCTCCAAAAATGCCACCCTTCCAACCAAGGATTCCTGCGTCCTTTCCAAAATTCGGTTTTGTTGGACCCCGAGAGCCAAAACAAACCATAAACGCTCTCGCCTTTGGCTTTTCGTTCTTCGATGATGCGCAAAATTTCCGGAAAGAGGGCCGGCGCGTTCTGCGCCTCATCAATGAAAAAAGGCAATCCATGATTCAAGAGATAGCCGCGGGGGTCTTCTTCGGCCAAGGATGCTTCGCCTAGAGTTTCAACGCTGGCTTCGTGGAAGCCTTTGGGGAGAATGTGCCGCAGCATCGTGCTCTTCCCGCATTGCCGGACGCCGATGACGCAAACAACGGGGAACTCTTCGCTCAAGCGGACGACTGTTTTCTCAAGTTTGCGGGTAATATACATATTATCGTTCATTTATCCTATGCGATACCATTTTAAACGCTTATTGAAAAACATCAGAAAATGTCTACGCTTTGATGATATTTCGCGAAGACGGGCGACCGGAAAAAATTCCCGCAATTTGGCAATCGTGACATCATCCTTCTGAACCCGTTCCCCAACCCACGAGGTTAGTCCCATGTTATCCTTGGTTGCATCAGAACGAGAATAGATAATCTCGGCAGCCGGATGACCGCTGACGGCGCAATGCATCTTGCTCTGAATGGTTTTGCAGAATTCCAAGGTCTTCTCGTTGTTCGAATCGTTATCGACGCTCGTGGCACAAATATTGCGAATCGCCCCGGCTTTCATCAAAACCATTTCGCAATTTTAATATTTTTTTATTTTTGCGAAATAAGGAATTAGCCTCCGCTCACGAGCAGAAGATTGATCTATTCAAAAGGCTGTTTCGGGAAATCTCGTTGCCATGAGTCTTGAAGAGGAGGGCAAATACGATCAGGAAGCTCGGCCGTTCCGGAAGACCAAGGACGCCTTCCGCAAAATCATCATCGTCCGCGATCAGCGCGCCTCGCCCCGCTACAACGAAGAGGGTTGCCTCATCGTTTCCTTGGCCGACTTCTTGCTCGAAGAAAATGTCCTTTCTTCCTTCTAAAGTTAGGTTTCATTGATTCGCAAAAGGAAGTCGATCAATAGGAGCTTTTTTCTTAGCTATAACCGCAATGACGAAGAATATGTTAGTCCCATTGACGCGACCACGACAAAAGCCTTCGGAAAAGAAAACGTCTTTTTTGATGAGTGGCCAATCAGGCCGAGTGATAGCCCCATCAGAAAAACGAATAAAGGAAAACAAAGCACGCTGTTTTTTCTTCGTTTCGAAAAACAGTTTGAATGGAAAATGATTTCTCTAAAGTGACAAAATGCTTTAATCCAGAACGCTGACGGAAACTCGTTTTTCTATCTGAGAAATCTAATGAATCAAACATGTCAGCCGTTTTGAAAAGCATCTTGATGCGGCAAAAGCTTCCGTAGAGGTCTTAATCCGCCAAATGGCAGGCGTTGTCCAGGGTGTCATTCTCCAAAAGAAACCCATAATCTTATTGGGAGTCGCAGCAAAGCCAAGCCAATAGCAAAATATTTCTATGAGGAAATTTGGCGTCCTTTAAAATGCGTTTCGGTTGAAACAGCCTTAAAATTTTAGAGAACGGAGAAGTGAAAAAACTAGACTTGATCATTTTGGCAAAACGCTTCGAGAAAAATCGTCAAAGCCTTTTTTTGCTTGGGGTTCAAAGTTTGAAATAGCGCCACTAGTTTGCTTTCATCTGAACTTATGAATGTCGTGGTTTCTCCATCGGAGAAGAAGGAAGCTAAGGAAATGCCAAAAGCTTCGCAAAGAGCGCGCAAGGTTTTCAGCGACGGCTCCGTATTTCGAGCAAACATATTGGCCAACGTCGATTGCGTCAGTCCAGACTCCTCCGCCAAACGATAAACGGACCATCCGCGATCTTTCTGCAATTGTTTGATTTTTTCCAATGTTTCCACACAAAATTTTATAACCTAATTGGGTTATACATAAAACCCTTTTAGGTTGCTAGTACTACCCTCTTGGGATATACTTCAATCACGAAATCGATTGAGGCAATGGTTGAATCGAACCGCAAAAAGGAAACGATGCCGATCCTGAAATGGGCTGGCGGAAAACGTCAACTCCTTTCGGAAATTAATCCCTTGATCCCTCTTTCTTTTAATCACTACTACGAACCCTTCCTCGGCGGCGGGGCCCTTCTTTTTTCGTTGTGCCCAGCAAACGCCTTCATAAGCGACCTCAACAGCGATTTGATAAATGTATATCTCGTGATAAAGAATTCGCCAAACGCCCTGTTAGAAGAACTTGGCAAGATGAAGAATACCGCGAAGGATTACAAGGAGATCCGAAAATGGGATCGCGACCCTTCTTTCCTTTCGCTTTCGCCGGAAAAAAGGGCTGCTCGCCTCCTTTATTTAAATCATACCTGCTATAACGGCCTTTACCGTGTATCGTCGAAAGGTTTTTTCAACACTCCTTATGGAAATTACAAAAAACCGAAGGTGATAAACGAAAAGGCGTTGTTTTCGGACAGCAGGTTTTTTACCGAAAACAACATTTCGATCACTTGTGCGGATTTCGAAACATCGGTGAAAGGAGCAAAACGGGGTGATTTTGTCTATTTCGATCCGCCTTATGATTCTTTTGAAGAGAAACCATCATTCACGGCCTACAATCGGAAAGGTTTTGGAAAACAGGATCAAGCAAGATTAAAGGCTGTGTGCGATGAATTAAATCAGCGGGGCGTTTATTTTCTCCTTTCAAATTCGGCAACCGATTACATTGAATATCTCTATAAGGACTATCACATCAAACATATTGAAGCAAAACGCAACATTAATTCTGTCGGAACAAAAAGGGGCGGGGCCGAAGAGGTGCTCGTAACGAATTATTAATGGAAAGCAAAACGGATGCCGCGTGGGAAGAACTGTTAAAGCAGAACGAAATTTTAGCCGTGGTTGACCAAAAGGGCTTCTACGATATAACGGCAGACTGCATCAAAAAAGTCAGGGAACCCCGCCTTATGACGAAGTTTGACCACCACGATGATCTTCCCCTTCCGTTTTTGAAAAATCATTTGTCCATCATGCCAAAGTCCAGGAATCTATTTACCATTTCCCATCAGCAAATGTTTAGCCCATTAAAAAAAGTAGGATCCCTTTTCAGCGAAAAAACCATTCCTTCCTATATTGAGAGTCTGAAAGATGTCCGCATAACCAGCGAGGCGCTGGCCCTAAACTGTGCCTATTCTTCCGGAATACTCTCTGACTTCTTGGACGAAAAAGGTCTTGTTCCCACCATCAGCGGTCGGATGTCTTCTTCCGCTTTTTCCTTTGATATTTTGAACGTGGAAACAAAGAAAAAGGACCGGATTAACGTTGACGGGTCGCAAATCGAGATCGACGGTGGGTACGAAGGGGAAAGGTATTTGACTCTCGTTGAGGCGAAAATGAGCCTCCAGCCAGATTTTTTGATTCGGCAACTTTACTATCCTTTCCGCCTTTGGTCCCAGCAAGTTCATAAACCCATCCGACTGGTCTATCTTGTCTACTCAAATGGTCTTTACCGTCTTTATGAATACCAAATGAAAGACCTTTTTTATTACAACAGCATCGCTTTTGTCGGGGAAAAGAACTACGCCGTGACCGAGCTTCAAATCGATAAAGAGATTATGATGAAAGCCGTTGAGGCGATGCCGGTTGCCCCCGAACCAAATATCCCATTTCCCCAAGCAAATTGTTTTGAAAGAGTCATTAACTTGCTTGAATTGCTGGCAAAAAACGATCAAGATCGCGATTCGCTAAGCGATGAGTACCAGTTCGTCCCGCGACAAGCCGATTATTACATGAACGCCTGTCGGTACCTTGGCTTGGTTGAAAAAGAGAACGGGCGAGCCACGTTAAGCCCAGAGGGAAGACGCCTTGGTTCATTGCCTTACAAAGAACGCCAACTGGCCTTACTCCAAAAAATGGGCGAGCATCGAGTTTTGCGTGAATCTCTCTTGAGATCGCTCAAAATGGGGAGGACGGTAGAGGATCGCGAAATCGTCGACATCATGCAAAGGAGCCACGTCCTTAACGTCAAGTCGGCTGCCACTTTGTTTCGGCGGGCTAACTGCGTCAAAAATTGGTGCCAATGGGCCACAGACATCGCGAGAAGCGATAACGGCCATTAAAAAGGCAGGCAAGCCCTCGATCCGCTATTTCCAAAGTTTTTTATATGTCCCTTGGTTGTCTGTAAAACGAATCATCCCAAGATTTCGAATCTCTTCAAGGTTTCTTCGAATTGAGGCTTCTACCGTGTGGTTGTTCGGCCATTTTTTCTTAAGGAAAGGAACGGAAGCCCGATAGACATCCTGAAGAGTGAAGGTATCTTTTTTCATTTTGTTGAGACAGCCAAAAACATCGCGCTTCCATTCAGGCAATTCTTTTACCATGTCTTCATAATCATCGATGTGAGCTATCTCGTCTTCAGCAGGATCGGCGGGAGAGCAGGAAACGGGCTGAGCGAGGGTCGGAATGATCTTCTCCAATTCTGATAAATTCTCTTTCGTATACTTCCCGACGTTTTTGTCCCGAAAGATAACATAAAAATCATGGCGAATTTTTTGGACAAGAACCTTATCTTCCGAAATAAGCAAGCCGTATTCGAAATTACGACTAAAACCTCCGTTGGTGAGGTTGGATGAGGTCACAAGGGCTTTTTTGTCATCGAAGACGTATATTTTTGCGTGAAGATTGTTGTAATTTCGAACGTCAAAGCCCTGATCAACGAGGGTTTTTATCGCGGAGATATCGCTGCTCCCGCGTTTGTAATTCAAGGTATTTGATGCCGTAATCACATCGACTTGCGTATCGAATGGTTTTGCAGAAAGAAGCTGGTCTACAACGTCTTTTTTTATAAATGGAGAACAAAGCAAAATATTGTCGTTCGATTGTGAAACCAACTCCATAAAACGATTGGTTATTGGCGTTTCGAGTGCTTCAATCATTTACGTTTTAATTATGATCCAAATTACAAGATTGTGAAGAAGGCCATCAAAAACTGACTATGTTTCGCAGAAGGAAGCGACAAGAATAAAAGGAATTCCCGCAACTTCGTCGTTCAAGCAAAAAAAGATCCCATGGACTTTAGCTCAAGAAACGACAGGCATTTTGGCAAGTATGAAAAAAGGTGACAGCCGAACTTGGCAAAATCGGTCCCACTCTTATTACAGGGAAAACGAGAAGAGATCGATGGGATATTATTTGAACGAAGGCCCTATTGACTCCTTTCATCCGTATCGATAAATGTCATATTCTCACTTTGCCTAGATAAACAGAGTTCAGACGCAGATATTCCTTCGATTCCAGTGTGAAGACATATGCTCGTCTCTTCGATTCAATGACCAGGATCCCTAAAAAGGGGAAAAGTTTTCGGCCTCATTTAGATTTAAGATAGTTCCCACGACTCTAGAGATAACTCATTACGAAACCATGAGATGGGCTCGAGTCGAAAGACGAATCGTCTTTTCGAAAAAAAGAGTCGTTTAAACATTCAAACATTCGCTAAGATGGCTCGCCACGCCACCGACAGAAGGGGTTTTCGCAGGAAATCCTTGAAAAAGAACTGGATAATATTTGACAAATGTCAAAAATTGCTTGAAAATACATCCGTGCCTCGCCCAAGAAAGAAAAAAGTCATTTCCGAAGAACCGGCCTATCGTTGCTTTGGTTGCCACGGACGTTGCGGGGCCCCTAAAGTCGAGATGAGTTTAGAGGAATACGAGACCATAGTTCTTCTCGATGGGGAGGGGTTGTCTCAAGAAGAAGCCGCCTTCCGAATGAAGGCGAGTCGCACCACCGTCACCCTCCTTTACGCCTCGGCCCGCAAAAAAGTCGCGGATTTCCTCATCCACGGAAAACAACTTTCGCTCGACGGAGGCTCCTATGTGGTGGCTCCGAATGGACAAAAGCAAGGCATCGACACCTACAAGAAAGAAGGAAGCAAAAAAATGAGAATCGCCGTCAGTTACGAAAACGAAGAGGTCTTTCAGCATTTTGGCCAAAGCCCAAGTTTCAAGATCTATGACATCAAGGACAAGAAAGTCGTTTC
>Ga0172378_10005411_pt1 | contig 11920 bp, 11 predicted proteins | sample GrowelOW332metaG_FD_119755 | JGI IMG/M metagenome (GOLD analysis project Ga0172378, IMG submission 119755) | Groundwater microbial communities from an aquifer near a municipal landfill in Southern Ontario, Canada - Pumphouse #3_1 metaG | ecosystem: Environmental > Aquatic > Deep subsurface >... | reverse complement strand
TCTCTTGCCGCCATAGCTGCCGGGGCTGACGGGCTGCTTATTGAAGTTCACTACCATCCCGAAGAAGCTTTATCAGACAGAGAACAGGCGCTAACACCAGATGAGTACAACAAACTTATTAAAAAAATAATACCTATTGCAAAAGCAGTAAATAGGGAGATATAAAATGAATTTAATTGATGGTAAGCTTGTTTCATCTATGATAAAAAACGCGTTGAAAGAAGAGGTTAACTCTTTATTTTTAAACAACGGTAAAAAGCCGAAATTAGCCGTTATCCTCGTAGGAAACAACCCAGCATCATTAATATATATTCGCAGAAAACAAAAGATGTGTGAGGCTATTGGAATTGATTTTATAGATATATCTCTTCCAGAATCGTCACTTGAGATAGATGTTGTTGATCAGATTGAAAAACTATCAGCCGATCAATCAATTGATGGTATTCTTGTTCAACTACCTTTGCCAGAAGGACTAGATAAAGCCTTTATCATTTCTCACATCCCAAGCGACAAAGACGTTGATGGACTTACAAGCAAGAATATTGCCAGTCTTTATAATAATCAAGACGGAATCTTTCCATGTACCGCCGTTGGTGTTATGGATCTTTTATCTTTTTATAACATTTCTCTTACCGGAAAAAGAGTTTGTATCATAGGAAGAAGTTTGCTTGTGGGAAAACCTCTTTCTCTTATGATGATTAATGCTAACGCCACTGTTACTTTATGCCATTCAAAGACAACAAACCTTTCTTCCATAACGAAAGAAAGCGACATAATTGTTGCGGCTCTTGGGCGTCCTCTTTTCGTTACTAAAGAAATGGTAAAGCCAGGGGCAGTTGTTATCGATGTTGGAATAAATCGTCTTGAAGATGGTAATATCGTCGGCGATGTTGATTTTACCAATGTAAAAGAAGTTGCATCTTATATTTCGCCCGTTCCTGGTGGATGCGGTCCAATGACAGTAATTGAATTAATGAAAAACACGATAAAATGTTACAAAATTCATAATAAACAATGACAGATGATTTAGAGCAATATCGGATATATCGAAATATTTTAGTCATCGACCTAAAAAGTTTTTATGCCTCGGTCGAATGTGCAGACGCAGGTCTTGATCCTTTCAAGACTCCTCTTGTCGTTGCCGATATTGCAAGAGGAAAAGGTACAATATGTCTTGCTGTCTCGCCTTATCTTCGAGCAAAAGGCGTTCCAGGAAGACTAAGGGTTTTTGACCTACCTAAAAATGAAAAAATAATTTTTAAAAAACCAAGAATGCATCGCTACCTTGAGGCTTCAGCCAAAGTTGTTAGTATTTATCTCCGTTACGTCTCAAAAGAAGATATTCATATCTATTCAGTTGATGAATGCTTTCTTGATTTTACGGAATATCGCAAACTGTACCCGATGCCACTAAAAGAATTAGCAAGGAAAATTCTTGATGATATTTACCAAGAAACAAAACTTTTTGCTACTGTAGGCATTGGACCAAACATGCTTATGGCTAAACTTGCGATGGATATTGAAGCAAAGAAAAATAAATCGCAAATTGCGGAATGGAATTATGAAGACGTTCCATACAAGCTTTATGCTATTACCCCACTTTCAAAAATGTGGGGTATTGGGACAAAAACTGAAGTTAAGCTCAATCGAATGGGGTTTAGATGTGTCGGAGACATCGCAAAATCTGATGTTGAAATAATGAAGAAACGTTTTGGTGTCCTAGGAGAAGAGCTGTGGTACCACACCCATGGTATCGATATGTCACTAATTCAAGACAAGAAAAAGTATAAAGCTTTATCTAAAAGCTATGGAATTGGCCAGGTATTATTTACTGACTATTATCGGGAAACGGCCCCTCAATTATTTCTAGAAATGAGCGACGAACTTTCATCTAGACTTCGGGCAACCGAGAAATATGCGTCAGTTGTACACCTATATTTAGGCTATAATCAAGATTTTGGTGGAGGACTTGCCCATCAAGTAAAACTGGATACACCAATTAATCTTGGATCGGATATCACCGACAAATGTATGGATATTTTTAATCGTTACTATCATGATGAGCCCATCAGAAACATTGGTATTAGTTTATCTGGGCTGGTATCTAAGGAAGGTATACAACTAAATCTTTTTGAAGACGTTACAAAAAAGAAAAAAGAAGAGAAGCTTTTTGATACAATGGATGAGATAAAAAGAAAATATGGAAAGAACGCAGTAAGGAGAGCCTCGACTGAACTAGACTACTCTACTGCCAAATCCCGAAACGAAGAGATAGGAGGTCATCGTGAGTAACTACCATGATAGGGGTATTTTAAAATGGGCACCATTTGACGCTTTGACCGGGCAACATACCGTTATTGAAGAGATGATTTATAATATTAATAAAAAAGAAAAAGCAGTTCTTTCTGATGATGAATATGAAGAAACTGATGCAACTCTAAAAGAAGCTTTTGAAAAAAATAAAAATGTCTCTATCGATTACTTTAAAGACGGATATACGTTTACTACTTTTGGTTTTATAAAAAAGATAGATAGTGTCAAAAAAGCAATAAAATTGGATACGGAAGAGACTATTCTTCTTGAAGAAATTATCCAAATTAAAATAGTGAGGTGAAAATGGAAAGAAAAGCATATGCAAAAATTAATCTTTTTCTAAACGTAAAAGAAACACGAACCGACGACTTTCATAATTTAGAGATGGTCAACATAATGGTGGGTCTTGCGGACGACCTTACCTTTACCTTAACGGAGGGAGAAATCATTGTTGAGACATCAAAACCAGAAATTAATGGAAAGCATAACCTCTCTTTTAAAGTAGCCAACTATTTACAAAAAAATTATCATGTTCAAAAGGGAGTAAAAATTTATATTCAAAAAAATATTCCACTTGGCGGAGGACTTGGTGGAGGATCATCAGATGCCGCATGTGCCCTTCGAGCTTTAAATGATCTTTGGGAACTTGGACTATCGGAAGAAAAACTTTTTGAGATTTCGAAAGAGTTTGGTTCCGATACCCCATATTGCCTTTTTCAAGGGCCGGCTATCTGTCTTGGAACAGGAAACGAAATACAACCTTTTGATTTAGATATTAGCAATTATGATATTTCGCTTTTTTCACCCAGGGTTAATGTATCCACTAAAAACGTTTTTAATAATTTAACGACTTTTAATAAATATTCGCTTGAAGAGGCCATCAATTGTTTTAAAAGTAACGACTACCACACCTTCATAAAAGGTCTAAAAAATGATTTACAGGATACCGTCTTTGAACTTTATCCCGAGGTTAAAGCAGAATACGATCTTCTTAAAAAGGTTTATGGAGAAGAAGGACTTTTTATGACAGGATCAGGCTCAACAATTGTTAGAATTTCCCAAAAAGGGAATCTTCATCCTAAAAACCAAAATTGACAAGGACTTAAACCTTGTTTAAAAGATTTAATATGATACAATATTAAAGTATTCAAAAAGGGGGATGTTTTCGATGGCACTTTATCATGGTGAAAAGATTAAATTATTTGCGTTGAGTTCAAATAAACCTCTTGCTCAAGAAATATCTGAAAAGTTAGGAGTTCCGCTTTCAACCTGTGAAGTTACAAGGTTTGCTGATGGCGAAATCAGTGTAAACATCGACGAAACCGTTCGAGGCCATAAAGTCTTTATTGTACAATCCACTTCTAGCCCCGTAAACGAGAATTTGATGGAATTATTAATCTTTATCGACGCTCTTAAAAGAGCTTCAGCAAAAGAAATTAATATTGTTCTTCCATACTATGGCTATTCAAGACAAGATCGTAAGGCCCAATCGAGACAACCAATTTCAGCGAAGCTTGTTGCCGATCTTCTCACGGTAGCTGGAGCGACAAGAGTTATTTGTCTTGATCTTCATGCGGCTCAAATTCAAGGATTCTTTAATATTCCTATTGATAACTTAACTGCTATGCCTCTTTTCCAACATTATATCGAGAATTCTAAGATAGAAAATGGCATTGTTGTATCTCCTGATCACGGTGGAGCTAATCGTGCAAGAAAACTAGCGGATGTTTTCCACTGGGACATCGCCATTATTGATAAAAGAAGACCTCAGCCAAACGTCAGTGAAGTCATGAACATTATCGGAGACGTATCTGGTAAGAATTGTATCATTGTTGATGATATTATTGATACTGCAGGTAGTGTATATAATGCCGCCAAAGCTCTAAAAGCTAACGGAGCAAAGGATGTCTATGTTTTTGCCTCGCATGCCGTTTTCTCTGGAGAAGCAGTAAACAGACTTTCCGAAGAGACCCTCTTTAAAAAAGTGGTTGTAACCAACTCAATTGAGTTGCCAGAAGAAAAGAAATTTTCTAATCTAGACATTATCTCAATTGGACAACTATGTGCTGATGCTATTCAAAGAGTTATGGACGATATGGCACTATCACCTCTTTTCCAATAACAATCAATCAATAAAGGAGAAATTCTTTCGAATTTCTTCTTTTTTATCTCCAATATATGTATAATAATAAGAAATAGAAGGACAAAATGACGACAGCAGAAATTATCTTAATTATTTTATCTTCAGTATTAATCATTCTATTAGCTTTATTGCTAATCTTTTTTACGCGACTTAAAAAATCTACCAATAATATCGACCCAGAAAACATTAAGTCATTAATCAAAGAGGCGAACGATGAAGAAGAAAGACGTTTATTAGATGACAACGCTCGTCTTCGTGATAGCGTTCAACAGACTCAATCAGAAGCCAACAAAAACCTTTCAGATTTTAAAGTTAACATCACAGAATCATTAAATACTAAATTTGGCGAAATCAACAAAGCCTTGTTTGAAAGTTTAAACAAAAACAATAATGAGATTAACGCTAGGTCGGCAGACAATTACGCCAAGACAATTAAAGAACTTTCAGATTTTAAGGATAAAACCAATTCTTCTATCGACACCAAATTTCAAGAAATATCTAAAACCTTAAACGATGGTCTTCTAAAGATTGGTGAAACTATGAATTTATCCGTTAAGGAAAATTTTGATAAGACAAATCAAACTTTTGTTGACATCCAAAAGAATATGGCAGTTATTAATGAAGCTCAAAAGAATCTTCAAGACGTTGAAACGTCTATCACTTCTTTCAAAGATATCCTTACCAACAACAAGACCCGTGGTAATTTTGGGGAATTTCAACTCAACAACATTATTAAAGATATTTTTGGAGAAAAAAATAATATCTATAAAATACAAGCTGCTCTATCACCAAAAGTCACCGTCGATGTTTTATTAAACCTTCCCTCTCCGCTCGGTCAAATTGCGATAGATTCAAAATTCCCTTTCCAAAACTATCAAAGAATTTATGATCCCGAACTAGCACAATCAGAAAAGGATGCCGCAAGGAAGCAGTTTAAAATTGATGTGAAAAAACACATTGATGATATCGCAGATAAATATATTATTAAAGGTATCACCACCGACCAAGCTATTATGTTTGTACCATCCGAGGCCATCTTTGCAGAAATTCAAGCCAACTGTCCAGACGCTCTTGAAGAATCAAGAAAAAGAAGAGTATGGATCACCTCTCCGACCACGTTAATGTTTCTTCTTCAAACGGTTGAAATAACCTTGAAAGATCAAGAAAGAAATAAAAACGCCACAATTATCCTTGAAGCTTTAAGAAAATTATCTGATGAATTCAATCGTTATGCTAAGAGATGGGATAATTTTGACAAGCATCTTGGAATGATGGTGCAAGATGCCGGAGAAATTAAAACAACAACCGAGAAGATTTCTAATCGTTTTAACCAAATAAATACCAACTCTGCATCAATTAAATTAAACAATGAAGAAGACGAAACTAAAGAAATAAAAGAAAACAGCGATGAGGAGATTATACAATGAGCATTTTACGAGATATTAATCTTGATCCCTCAAGATATGAAGGAAAAGAAGTAGTTTTATCCGGATGGATTAGAAACAACCGTGCCCAAAAATCTTTTGGTTTTATTGACCTGTCTGACGGATCAACTTTTAAAACCATCCAAATTGTTTATGAGGAAAGCCTCTCCAACTTTGAAGATATTGAAAAAATGAGAAATGGAGCATCTATTCAAGTAACGGGAATTCTTCTATTAACCCCTAAGGCCGCTCAACCATTTGAAGTAAAAGCTTCTGAGGTTGTTCTCCTTGGAGATTCTACGTCAGATTTTCCAATTCAACCGAAAAGACACTCCAGAGAATTTTTAAGAGAGATTCCTCACTTAAGAGTAAGAACCAATCTTTTTAACGCGATATTTAGAGTTAGAAACGAGGCGGCTTATGCTATTCATACCTTTTTTCAAGAAAAAGGTTTTATTTATGTGGACACTCCTATAATGACCTCAAACGATGGTGAAGGAGCCGGAGAATTATTCGATATTGCGACCAATTCTAAGAATCCTTTTACTGATTTCTTCGGGAAAAACGTCTATTTAACTGTTACTGGCCAACTTCATGTTGAGCCATTTGCTATGGCATTCCGTAATGTCTATACTTTTGGTCCCACGTTTAGAGCGGAAAATTCCAACACGATGAAGCATGCTTCCGAGTTTTGGATGATTGAACCAGAAATTGCTTTTGCCGACCTAAACGATGAAGAAAATCTTGCCGAGGATCTCTTAAAATATATAATCGCTGATGTTTTAAATAAGTGTCCAGATGAGATGAATTTCTTTAATTCTTTTGTGGAAAAAGGCTTAATTGAGCGGTTAACCGCCGTTATTAATACCAAGGAATTTGCGAGAGTTACTCATCATGATGCGATTACTCTTCTCAAAAATTCCGGCATTTCGTTTGAACATATTCCTGAATATGGCGCCGATTTAATGACAGAGCATGAAAAATTTCTTACTGCTCACTTTAATGGCCCGGTGTTTGTCTATAACTGGCCAAAAGATATTAAAGCCTTCTATATGCGTGTTAATGATGATAACAAGACAGTGGCAGCTTCTGACCTTCTTGTACCTGAATCGGGCGAGATTGTGGGTGGATCACAAAGAGAAGAAAGATTGGATGTACTTCTCAAGAGAATGAACGAAATGCATATGAACGAGTCTGTCCTTGATTGGTATGTTGATACTAGAAGATATGGTGGATGTAAACACGCTGGATTTGGTTTAGGATTTGAAAGATTAATTATGTTTTTAACGGGTGTAGACAACATTCGAGATGTAGAAGCTTATCCTAGAACACCAAATAATTGTGAATTCTAATAAATAGTTAACTAAAAACAACGTTTTTAGGGTAAAATAATCAATGCTATGGAGGTATTATGCAAAACACTGATTTAATGTCGCTTGAAGAAATTGCGGTTATGGTAATGAAAAATTCGAAACAGAAGATCACTTTTTTAGATCTTTACAATAAAGTTTCGGAGATTAAGGGTTTTACTGAAGAGCAAAAAACTGATCACATTGCTCAATTTTATACGGATATAACCGCTTCAGGAGATTTTCTTTATTGTGGAGATGATCTTTGGGATTTAAAATCTAACGAACCTCTCTCGGCTCTTTCTTCCGAATTTTATTCTGAACATGCTGACATCGAAGGCGAAGAAGACGAAGAAGTAAGGCCTAAAAAAGCTAAAAAACGGGCAAAGAAGACAGTTGAAGATATCGAAGAAACCCGTAGCAGCAAAGAAGAGGCCGAAGAAAAAGATACCGAGGATGAAGAATACGAAAGTATTGAACCAATCGACGATATTGAAGACGAAGACGAAGACATCGATAACGAAAAAGACGAAGACAAGGATAAAAGCGAAGACCTTGACTCCGACGATGATAACAGCGACGAAGATGATTCTGATTTTGATGAAGACGATTACAACAAAATCATGGATCAGTATGAAGATCAATACGATAATTAAAAAAAAGAAAAAAGGACCGAAAAGGTCCTCTTTTCATATGGGGGTTTTATGATTGTTTCAAAGAAGTTAATGCAAGAAGTAATTAATTTAAGTGCTAAAACTGGCTGTGATTATGTCGAACTGTTTGTTGAGGACACAGAAGAGAATTGGTTATCTGTTATGGGTGGAGAGGTTGACAGAGCTTCATCTTCAAGAATTAGGGGTGCTAGTCTAAGACTTGCTCTAGGTGATTTCTATGTTTTTGGATCAACCGATAAAATTGATCGCGCTTCTCTTTTAAAACTTGCCTTCGACTTATCTCAGTCTTTTCACGATTCACCAAAACCCGTAACGTCTCTTGGTGCTTTAAAAAAAGGCAAACATCACCACATTGATATATATCCTGAAGATGTAACTTATGAGATGCGAAAAGATATTTGTCTTCGTTCTTATAATGCATCTAAATCATATTCTTCAGAAATTGTTCAAGCCTTCTCTCGCTATAATGACTCTCATCAAAGCGTCGTTATTGGAAAGATGGATGGTCGTTTTGTTTCCGATGAGAGAATCTATACTAGACTTTTTTGTGGCGCTATCGCCTCCGACGGTAAATCTCAAGAAACAGGCTTTACTGGTCCAGGGAGAATGATGGGTTATGAATTATTCAAACTCATTAGTCCTGAAAAGGAAGGAGAGGAAGCAGCTCGTATGGCAAGTGTCAATCTGCATGCTGCACCTTGCCCTTCGGGCGTGATGCCAGTTATCATCAACAATGGTTTTGGTGGAGTTATTTTTCATGAATCATGTGGACACGCTCTAGAAGCAACTTCTGTTGGAAGAGGAGTTTCAATTTTCACCAACAAGCTTGGAAAACAAATTGCGAACTCTTGTTTGAGTGCGGTAGATGATGGCACGATTGAAAACGCTTGGGGAAGCGAGAATTTTGATGATGAAGGCTATCCTCAAATTAAAAGAGAACTAATTAAGAATGGTATCTTAACTTCCTATATGATTGATGAAATCGGAGGAAGAAAGATGAAGATTAATTCTACGCACTCTTCCAGAACTGAATCATATAAGATTTGTCCGACCTCGAGAATGTCAAACACTTATATTGTTCCGGGTAAGGCCACCCTTGATGAGATGCTTAAAGGTATTAAATATGGACTTTATGCTAAATCACTTGGAGGCGGATCGGTTGTGCCGGCCACAGGCGATTTTAATTTTGCTGTTACTGAAGGGTACATGATAAGAAATGGTAAAATCGCCGAAGCCGTGAAAGGTGCATCCCTTGTAGGAAATGGAGCTGAGATACTGATGAACATTGATATGATTGGGAAAGAGCTAGATTTGGGCCAAGGAATGTGTGGCAGTGTTTCAGGGTCTATCCCAGTGAATGTTGGACAACCTCCAATTCGTATTCAAAAAATTACTGTTGGTGGAAAGGGGGCGTAAGATGAACTTTAATAAATTATTTAGTCTAGCTTTAGAAAAAGGAATTACCGATTTTCAAGTAATTTATTCAGGCGAAGGAAATACTTCCATAACAGTATATGACTCAAAACTTCAATCGTTTGAAACCTCATATTCTGAAACCCTTGCAGCAAAAGGAATATATAATGGGAAAATGGGGACCTACATCACCGAAGTTTTTTCAACGAAAGATTTTCCTTCGATTGTGGATCACGTAATTGAATCAGCTAAAACCATTACTTCTAAAGATGAAGTCTTTATTTATGAAGGTGACGCAAAATATAAGAAACTTCCCTTCCTTTATAATAAATTTCTCGGGGAAATCAAAGTTGAAGACAAAATAAAGATGGCTTTAAACTTAGCCTCCATGATGTCGAAAAGAGACAATGTGACATATGCTGAAGCCGATTATAATGAATCAAATGATTTTCGCTATATCATTAACTCTAAAGGCTTAAAACTAAAAGTTCAAAATAATGGAGCCTCATTAAGTGCATCTTGTGTCGTCCTTAAAGATGGTGATACAAGAACGGGTTATGAAACCTATGTATCGAATGATTTTTCTAAATTTGATCTAGAATATCTTGCGAATACCGCCTACTCTAATGCCCTCAGTTCAGTTGGAGCGAAGCCAGTTAAATCAAAAAATTATATGATTCTTCTTAACGAGTCAGTAACTTCAACGATTCTTGAATCATTTGAAAGTATTTTTTCATCGGAAGCTGTTTATAAAAATCTTTCCGTTCTTAAAGGCAAGATAGGAGAAGTGATTGGTTCAAAAAAAGTAACCCTTGTTGATGATCCTTTCCTTAAAACATCTCTTTCATCGATGCCTTTTGATAACGAAGGCGTTGGTACTCAGTATAAAGAGATTGTAAAGAATGGTGTTCTTCAAGAATATATCTATAATTTAAAGATGGCCAAAATATTTAATAAAAAATCAACAGGGAATGGCTTTGGAAGTGGCATTAGCTTTATTAATTTCCACTTTAAACCAGGAAGAAAAACTAAAGAAGAAATAATATCGAAAATTAAAAATGGTCTTTATATTACGGACGTTCAAGGATCAAGTTCTTCCATCGATTCCATTTCTGGTTCATTTTCTCTTCAATCCTCAGGATATGTGATTAAAGATGGAAAAGTGTCAGACCCAGTTGCGCTCATCACAATTTCGAGCGATATCATCAATTTATTAAAGAACGTTAGTGAAGTTAGTAATACTCTTAAGAATGGTGACGATTCTCCAGCTATTTTAATCAAAAAAATGTCTGTAGGCGGGATGTAGATGAATAAAGTGGACGATTATTGGTGTTTTCGCGAAGAAAACAACGAAATCATTGATGAATTTCAAAATCATATCACGATGACTTATGACCTTCTTCATCCAATTCTTCTCGTGATGGACCACTTGGCTGAACATGGAATGTCAGCCGAAGGTCTTTCTCAAGGAGAGGTAGAATCCCTTTTTGAAGAAGGATATTATTATTTATATAACGCATTGGATAATATAAAAAATCTTCTTTCAAACAATTTTGAAGATGAAATTCATGAACTTATACCCTATGATTTAAATGTTTATATTTTACTAAGACTCGATGAAGATGATGAATTATCTAAAAGCCAAAATCCTCTAATTTCAAAAATGGTTGATCAAATGTATACTTTGATTGAAAATAGGACCATTATTGATTATAAAACATTAGAAAAAATAGAGGAAGAAATCGATGAGGCACTTTCTAACCTTGATACCTGTTCTATCTCAGATAGATTCACCGATTTTGCGGACATATTAAACCTTGATATCATATAAAAAGACGGCCAGAGTCGTCTTTTTATAATATGGCTATATTTAGCCATTTCCAGCGATTATTTATTTTTCATATGAGGGAAGAGAAGAACATCTCTAATTGATGGACTTTCGGTAAAGAACATTGCCATGCGGTCGATTCCAATTCCGACTCCTCCTGCTGGAGGCATACCATAAGATAGGGCATCAAGGAAAGTTTCATCAATATCAGAGGCTTCATCATTTCCCATTCGTCTTTCTCGAACTTCTTCTTCAAATCTCTTTCTTTGTTCAATCGGATTATTTAATTCCGTATAGGCATTGCCATACTCCATTCCGGCTATATAAAGTTCAAACCTTTGAACAAATCTTGGATCGGTAGGATCTTCTTTGGTTAAAGGCGATATTTCAATCGGATGACCGGTTAGGAAGGTTGGCTCAATGAGGCTTGATTCACAGAATTCTTCGAAGAAAGCATTAATTATATGACCAACAGTGAAGTGCTTTTCTACTTTTATTCCATTCTTTATTGCAAGAGCGGTAGCCTCTTCAAGTGTACAATGATTGGCTTTAAAATCAATTCCAGTTTTTTCTTTAATTAGATCGGTCATACTGACTGATTTAAAAGGTTTATCAATATCAATGTCGTATTCACCACAATGATAAACGCTCTTATGAAAGACGTTTTTGGAGACATACTTAAACACGCCTTCAGTAATTTCTTTCATCGAGTCAAGGTTTCCATAAGCCTGGTAAAGTTCGACCGTAGTAAATTCTGGATTATGTTTAGTATCTAC
>Ga0172378_10005410_pt1 | contig 11920 bp, 9 predicted proteins | sample GrowelOW332metaG_FD_119755 | JGI IMG/M metagenome (GOLD analysis project Ga0172378, IMG submission 119755) | Groundwater microbial communities from an aquifer near a municipal landfill in Southern Ontario, Canada - Pumphouse #3_1 metaG | ecosystem: Environmental > Aquatic > Deep subsurface >... | reverse complement strand
ATTGAAATCAATGAAGATTTAGCTACTGCTTATAACAAATTATCTTATAGAAGAGAAGGTTCTCCTGATCAAAACCAACACTCTACTTATTATCGTACATACGATCCAGATACATCATTTTATAGTGATGAATTAATGAATAATGCTACAGCATTCTCTGATACTGCTATTATCGTTTTATCAAGAAGAGCAACCGAAGGTGATGATTTACCAAAAGTTCAATATGATGAAAATGGAACAGTAGATAATTCAAGAAACTACTTAGCTCTCTCCAAAAGAGAAACTATCATGGTTAGAGAAGTTACTAAAAAGTTTGAAAATGTCGTTGTTTTAGTTAACTCAAGTGCACCAATGGAGTTAGGATTTATTGATTACGCAAAAATTGATGCTTGTATGTATATTGGTTACCCAGGATTTTATGGAACTGAATCAGTTGTTAAAATCTTACGTGGAGATATTCAACCAAGCGGACATTTATCTGATACAGTTGCTTACGATTTAAGAACAGCTCCTTCATATGTAAATTCTGGCCCAGATGCCACTCATACATATAGTGGAAAAGGCGGAAGATATACTGATTATGCTGAAGATATTTATGTCGGTTATAAATGGTATGAAACAGCTGATGAAGAAGGCTATTTCGATGATGCTGAACTTAATATTTACGGAAAAAATAGACGTGGATATGACGCTATTGTTCAATATCCATTTGGTTATGGATTAACTTACACATCTTTCTCTTGGACCGTTGAATCAATCAAAACCAAAGAAGGTGTTGATATTAGTAATAATTATGAATTAAAAGCCGATGATGAAATTATTTATACAGTTGCTGTTGAAAATACCGGAACTGTCGAAGGAAGAGATTCAGTCCAACTTTATTATGGTGCTCCATACACAGTTGGTGGAATTGAAAAATCATCAATAAATCTTGCTGATTTCCAAAAAACTAGTGTACTTCAACCTGGTAAGAGTGAATTATTAACCTTGACTTGCAAAGTATCAAATATGGCAAGTTACGACACATATGACCGTAACAACAATGGTTTTATGGGTTACGAAGTTGAAAAAGGCAATTATTCTTTATCACTTAGAACTGACGTTCATAACAAAAAAGAGAATTCAAAATTAATGAATTCTTACTTAGAAAATTCTTTCCAAGTTGCTGGTGAAGGATATAGATACGAAACTGATGAAGTAACTGGTAATAAAGTTGAAAATAGATTTACTACTTATACTAATGCTACAAGTGGAGCTAGCTCAACATGTGCTGAACCACAAACAAAATACGGTTTATCAATTGATGGTAAAGATAGTAATGTAAATTACAATCAAGAAATTACATATTTAACAAGATCTGATTTCAAAAACACTTTCCCAGTCACAACTGATACAAGAAAAATGACTACAGAAATGTATAACAATGTCTTCGTAGTTCATGAGCCATTCGTTAATGATGAAGATGTTATGCCTACTACTGGATCAAAAGCTACAAGCCTTACTTTAGATAATGTTAAAGGATTATCATATGATGATCCAAAATGGCAACAATTAATTGAACAATTAACTGTTGAAGAGTTAGCCAACTTAAGTGCTGGTGGCGGATTCGGAACAATTGCTATTGCTTCTATTAAAAAGCCAGCTTGTAAAGATTCTGACGGTGGAACTGGTTTTACTAGCGGAATTGCTACTGGTGAAGATGGACACGCTATTAAGTATCCTGCAAGCAATATTCTTGCTTCAACTTGGGATATTAAACAAGCCTTTAAATGGGGTAACGCTATTGGATCTGAAGGACAAGCTTTAGGTATCCAAGGTTGGTATGCTCCAGGTTGTAATGTTCATAGATCTCCATTAGGTGGAAGAAACTTTGAATATTTCTCAGAAGATGGATATATGTGTGGTTTATTCGTTGCTTATGCAATCAAAGGTTGTACAGAAAATGGTGTTTATGCTTATATGAAACACTTTGCTGGAAACGATACAGATGAAGGTAGAAACGGACAATTCAAATGGATGAGTGAACAATCACTTAGAGAAATTTGGGCTAAACCAGGCGAAATTGCTACTAAAGTTGGTGGCGCAAACGCCATGATGGTTTCCGTTGATAGAATTGGTGCAACTAGAGCAACTGGTTCTTATGCCTTACTTACTTCTTTATTAAGAGATGAATGGGGATTCCGTGGATCAACCGTTACCGATTATTATCAATCTGGAAATGTTAACGATTTAGATGAAGGAATTAGAGCTGGAAACGATCTTGCTTTAATGCCAGGTGGAACTCATACCTTATTTGATGAAGATAGGACCGGATGGTCAGCAACTGGAGTAAAAGCACTTCAAAATGCTGGTCATAATATTCTTTATACATATATTGATACTGTTTATAGAACTGAAAATAAAACTGGTATTGATCTTGGTTCGCAAACTGGAACAAGAGCTAATACATCCAGTGGAGAATGGTGGAGACCAACCTTAATTGGATTAGATGTTGGTGTTGCAGTTGGCCTTGTTGCTTGGGGTGTATTAACTGTCTTCTTTACCTGGTTCAAGAAGAAAACTGTATAAGGAGAAATGTATGAAATTAAAAGAAAACATAAAGTTATTTATCTTTGAAGCTGCTGCTGCCTTATGCGGTATCTTAACAATAGTATTTGCGGCTTTACCTGCTTATTTTGAAGCAGATAAAGCTGACTTATCCTTATTAGAAATGGCTTTCGGAAGTGGTGATAGAATCCAATCAAATGGATTATTAATTATGGCATTTATTATATTGGTGCTTGGTGTTGTGTGTTCGATTGCATTAGCTGTATTTCAAATATTACATGTCAAATTTTTAAACGATAAAGTCATTACTATTATGGCTATTGCTAGTGGAATATTAGTCTTAGTTGGTGGCATTATTCTTACTTGTGGATTATTTATTTCTGGTCTTGATAAAGCCAATTCTTCATTAGGTTTTACTCAAGGAAACTGGGGAATTAAATCTGGAATGATTATCACTCCAATCTTTACTTTAATCTCGTTCGCTCTTTGCTATCCTTCAGCTTTAATTATTTTACATCATAAAGATGTAGCTGATAAAGAAAGCAAACCTGCTAATAAAGAAGTTAAGATGTAACTTAAATCTGGTTACTAGTAGTTTAAAAGGAAAAATAATATAATGGTTTACGGAAGATTTTTCCGTAAACCATTTACAATTTATGATTAACATTGCAATTATTGAAGATGAAAAAGTAGAACAAGAACTTTTAAAGGAATTTTTTAAAAAACTTTCAGAAAGTCTTAATGAAAAAATTTCTTTAAAAGTTTTTAATAATGGAAAAGAATTTTTATTTAATTTAGAATTCGGCATTTTTGATCTAGTTTTGATGGATATTGAATTAAGTAGTGATATTAACGGAATTCAAGTATCAGAAAAATTACGTGAAATCGATTCTGAAGTAGTATTAGTTTTCATGACTAATTTATCCCAATATGCCATTGAAGGTTATAAAGTTAAAGCAGTTGATTATATTGTAAAACCAATCTCTTATTTTGATTTTTCTAATAGGATGACTGCTATTTTTAATAATATTAATACCAAGAAGGTTCAAAAAGTTCTCATTCAATCAAATGGCGTGAAGGTTGTTTTATTGGTTAAAGATATTTTCTTTGTAGAAGTATTGAATCATTCTTTAATTTATCACACTAAAAATGGTGATTTTATGTGTAGAGGATCTTTAAATAGTGCAGAAAAAGAATTAAAAGATTATCATTTTTCTTTATGTAATTCATGTTTCTTGGTCAATTTAGCTCATGTAGAAAGTGTTGAAGGGTATAACGCAGTTGTTCATGGAGAAAAATTATTGATTTCGCATCCAAAAAGAAAGAAGTTTTTGATTGATTTAAGTAGGTATTTAGGACAATGATCGAACTTTTATATCCAATAAGTGGATTGTTCTTTTATCGATTAATCTTCATGGGATGGTTAATTTTTGGTGAAGGTTTATTTGTTTTTCGTTTTCAAAAAAAGAGCCGTTTTTGGCTAAGAGCAATATTAGCGATCTTAGCTTGTTTTGTGTTTGCTTTTATTTTTCCTATTCCAACATCTAACGCTTTCTATTTAATGATTATGTTTTTATTGATGTTTGTGTTCACTTACTTTGCTAGTATGTTTTTATTTGATGTCGAATGGAAGATGCTGCTATTTTCAATGATAAGCGGCTATACCATTGAACATATTGCTTACGAAACTTATTTTTCGTTAAGTAATTTTTTAAACTTAAACGAATATCAAAACGGTGGAATGTATTCAAAAGATACATTAGGTTTATTCAGTGGACCAATCGATGAATTGATATATTTTAGCTCCTATATTGTTGTTTATTGGTTGATGTTTATTCTCTTTGCTAACAGAATCAAAGGAAGCCAAGAATTTGATACCAATTCATCAAAATCAAATCTTAAATTCTTAGTTATTGGAACTTTCTTTTTGATTACTGATATCGTTATAAGTAGTGCCGTATCGTTTTATGCAACAATTCATTATGAAAGAATTTATATTGGAATAATATCAATTGTTATTGCACTTTGTTGTCTTATTGGACTGTTTTTCTTATTTGAAATGTTTTATGGTAATAACCTAAAACACGATATGGAGATAGCTAAAGAAATACGTAAAGAAGAAAAGAGTCAGTATCAAATATCTAAGGAAACTATAGATTTAATCAATATTAAATGTCATGACTTCCGTCATCAAATTCGTAAACTTGGAAAAGAGCAAAATATCAATGAATCAGCGATTGAAAACGTTAATAAATTAATTAACATTTATGATTCATCTATAAAAACATCCAATAGTACTTTAAATGTTATTTTGTCAGAAAAATCTTTGGTTTGTGCAAAGAAAGGAATTAAATTTTCCTGTATTGCCGATGGTGAAATTTTGAATTTTATGAATGAAGAAGACGTTTATTCTTTATTCGGTAATATCATCGATAATGCAATTGAGGCTGTTTCAAATTTAAGTAATGATAAAAAAATTATTACTTTAAAGATTAAATCGACCGGGAATATGATTTCGATTTCAGAAAAGAACTCTTACGACAATGATATTAAATTGATTAACGGACTTCCAAAATCAAATAAAAACGACACTCTTCATCATGGATTTGGTCTTAAATCAATTAAATTAATTTGTGAAAAGTATCATGGAACTATGCAGCTTAATTATGACAATAATATTTTCAATATTAACTTGTTATTTATTACTTCAAAAGAAGATTTATAATCAAAATCCCTTGCTAATCCCTATTCTTTTATTAAAAATCGGAATTGCAAAATTCATTATTTTTTAAAATATATGTAAAATAATAAGCATATTTGGTTTAATTTTTTAATTTTGTGGTACAATTTTTTCATGAATTTTGCTCATGAAATCATTACTAGCAATTTTATTATCTGGGTTTCCTTATTCTCTTTTTTAATAATTTTAATCGGAAATCGTTTTAGTGATAAATATATGAATATTTTGTTCTTTATTTATGCTGGAGCGGTTGCTGTTCTTGATGCAGCAACAATACTTGATTTGTATTTTAAGCAACAAGATGTTTTAAATAATTGGAGATACGTTACTTCAATCGTGGGTTATATCTTGCGTCCAGGGTGCATTGTTTTGTTAATTTTAATATTGTTTAGAAGAGAAAAGAAAGCTAAGTATATTTGGGTCTTATTCCTCCCCTTAATTATTGAAGCTTTATTTACTATTACTTCTCCGTTCACAAAACTTGTCTTTGCTTTTGACGAATCTAATCATTTTCAGAGAGGAGTGCTTGGTTATTTGCCGTTAATTATAAGCGGCTTTTACGTTATATTATTGTTAGTTCTAAAATTTCTTTTCTCATCTAAATTTGATCGAATGGAAGCTTTAACAGTATGTTTAGTTTCCTTTTTTGCTGTTATTGCTACATTATTAGAAGCATTTTTTGGTTATGACTTTTTAACCGTAAACACCCTTATGGTATCCTGCTTACTATATTATTTATGTTTGTTTATTCGTCAATCTCGAGTTGATAATATGACAGGTGTTTTTAATCGTCAATCATTCTTTTCTGACATTAATAAGTTTCATAAACAACATTCATATTTGATTATGGTCGATTTGAACGCCTTGAAAGCAATTAACGATACTCAAGGACACGAAGTTGGTAATGTTGCTTTATGTACTTTAGCAAGCTATCTTAATAATTTTTTATATAGAGGATTTAGAGTTTATCGTGTTGGTGGTGATGAATTCATTGTTATTGCAATTAATAAAAAAAAAAAGAAGTTAAGAAATATATTCTTTCTGTTAAAAAGAACTTGAGTGCTACTCCTTATATGGCTGCATTTGGTTATGCTGGTTATTCTAGCAAAAGCGATCTTGAAAAGGTTTTAAGTGCTAGTGATAAAGAGATGTATAAAGACAAAAAATTAACTAAAAACAACAAATAGAATTTCTTGTTTTAATAAAAATAATGGGTCTTTGCCGGGGATTTTGAAATCTTTCATTGTTATTGTTCAAGTGGATTTTATCACTATAAATTTTAAAAAAAAGATTAATTATTAGCCTCTTGGTTGATCTTTTTAAGGGTAGTTTGTCTAGAAGTTCTAAGCAATTTTCTTCTTTGATCATTCAGTGTATCAAGTTTTGTTATTTTGGAAATTAAGTATGAAGCAACAATAGTGATCAATGATGGACCAATAATACTTAAAAAATTCATATATCCACCAAAAGAAATAGCTAAAGTAATATTTGTTAATGGAGTCCTGTTTAAAAAAGTAAACAAAGATAGCATAGATAAAATGATTATTAAATTTTCGTTTGTGTTGCTGCCGTTTGTTTTAAAGAAAGAAACATATAATATTTCACCTACTAATGCTCCTAAAACAAAAGTTGGTACCATAAGTCCTCCGCTAGCCATTGATGTATTTACAGTTGCGTACATTACGATTCTTACTATTAGATAAGATAAAAGAAGTAAATAAGGTAAATTTTCTGATTTTATAGCAGTTAATAAGTTGTTTCCGCTACCTGATAAAATAGGACAAAAAATAAGAATTAGGGCGCTAATAATATAGATAATAAAGAATCTTGCTCTAATTATTGAGTTTTTGTAGTGATTATTAATAAATGATTTGAAAAGTGGAACCAAAAATAAGATAACTCTAGCTAAACAGTAATTTGCTAGAACAATTAAGAATAAATCAATTGTATATAAATAATTAAAAGAAGAAAGAACTGGTAAAACGATTCTACTGGTTGGATTTATTAAATAAGCAACAGTAAAGGCAATGGTAATCATTAGGATTGATTTCCAAATATATTTGAATTGAAAAGTTTCTAAACATTCCTCAAAAGAGTAAAAAATTCCGGCAACAGGAGTCATTAAAGAAATGCCAAAACCTGTTCCCATGCCAAGAGGTATATCGTCATCGTTATCATAATCTTTAAATAAACGATTAAAAGAATAATTTATCATACCACCCATAAATGTAGATGGGCCTTCCGTTCCTAAAGGTAAACCAGCAAAAAAGGAAATTAGAGAGTTTATAAACATTAAAGGTATGGAATACCATTTTAAGTTCTTTTTTCTATATTTTAAGTTCATTTCAAGTTGTGGCAAACCACTACCTTGGATATTTACATCAAATCTAATAATGGCATATGAAAAAATACCTAGGACAACTAATCCAATAACTCCTAATGAAAAATATAAATTATTAGAAGATGTAAATAAGAAACTTGAAAAAGTGATAACGTAGGTAACAGCGTATCTATATAAAGAAATTGATGCACCTATTGATAATCCGATAAGAGTAATCTTTAAAATTTCAAGCAATAAAAGTCTAAATTTTTTAGGCATAATTTTAAATATCCCCTGCAAATCCCCACTTAATTTTAATATTAATATCTAAATGTATAGATTTAATTCTATCATTATATCAAATATTCTTTTTTATTATCGATTTATTAAGTAAGAATATTTTTCTGATAATTGGTACTTATTCAATTAAATTATAGAGATAATACAACTTTTAAAAAATTCTTTAAAAAAGTCGTGCAAAATTTTTATAAATGAAGTTAAATATAGGTAAGCAGATTAAATACAAACAAGGAGATAATATCATGGTTTTTTTAGCGGATCACATTAGAAACGTGGTAGTGCTTGGCCATCAAGGGGCGGGCAAAACCACAATGATTGAGTCATTGCGTGCAATCACAGAAAATAAACCAGGGACGTCGACGGCCATGAAAAGCGATCAAAATGCGCTGAGTAGTAAAAGCTTATCGATTGTCCCTGTTTTTTTTAACGATTACAAGATTAACTTAATCGACATTCCAGGTAACGACGATTTTATTTACGAGGCTCTTGGAGTAACTCGTTTAATTAAAGGCGCTATCTTGGTTATTGATGCTTCTAAAGGTGTTGAGGTGGAAACAATTAAACACTACAACGTTCTTAGAAAAAGAAATATTCCTACCTTTATTTATTTGAACAAAATGGATAAAGATGATGCGGATTATGATTCTACAGTTGAGGATATCCGTAGTAAAATTGGTAAAAAAGCGTTGGTTTTCACCTATCCAATTGGTCGCAAAGCTAAATTTGATGGCTTTATTAATGTTGTTGATGTTAAAGCAAGAAAGTTTAACGGAGTAGATTGCGAAGATGATGTAATTTACGATGACAAAAAAGAGATTACCTTAGAATTACATAATGCAATTAATGAACAAGTTGCTTTAAGTAATGATGCATTACTTGAAAAATTCTTTGGTGGAGGACACTTAAGTCATGATGAAATTCATGGCGCTTTAAGACAAGGTGTACTAAATGGTGAATTTCTTCCAATAATTGTTGGTAGTGCAGAAAAGAAAATCGGATTACATACGATGTTAAGTATGTTTGTTGATTATTTACCATCTCCAGATAACTTAAAACCATATGAAGGATTTGATGCAAATGGTAAAGTTATTTCAAGAAAAACAAACGATGATGAACCATTTAGTGCTTACGTTTTTAAAACAATTTATAACGTATACACCGGTATAATGAGTTTGATTAAAGTAAATAGTGGAACTATCGGAATTGGCGATGAAGTTTATTGTCCAAATAATCAAAGTGTAAATAAAGTCACTTCTTTATTATTTCTAAATGGAAAAGATACAATAAATACTGATAGAGTTCATGCTGGTGATATTGTTGCTGTTCCAAAATTGGATAATGTTTTCACTGGTTGCACAATTTGTAACAAGGATGCTTCAATACTTTATGAGCCAGCCAAATATCCTACTGCTGTTTATTTTAGGGCAATTGATACTAAAAATAAGAAGGATGATGACAAACTATATGGAGTACTCGAAAAGATTAAATTAGAAGATCCGTGTATCGAAACTAAACGTAATAACGAAACCAAACAATTGTTAATGGGCGGAACAAGCGAGACTCATCTACAATTTACTTTTGATAAGATTAAAACGGTTTATGGTATCGAATTAACGGTTTCAGCACCAAAAATTGTTTACCGAGAAACCATTAGAAAGACAGCAGAAGCTGAAGGTAGATACATAAAACAATCTGGTGGCAGTGGATTCTATGGTGTGGTTGTAATGCGTTTTGAAAAGAATCAAGAAAACGATAATAACGTTTTTAAAGAGGATGTTTTTGGTGGAGCAGTTCCAAAGAACTATTTTCCAGCTGTTGAAAAAGGTTTTGAAGAATCGGTTAAAGCTGGATTGCTTGCTGGATTCCCTGTAATTGGCGTTATTGCTACACTTCTTGATGGAAAATACCATCCAGTTGATAGTAACGAACAAGCCTTTAAGATGGCCTCAATTAAAGCTTATAAAGAAGCTTACATGCATTGCGACCCTACAATTTTGGAACCTATAATTTTAATGAAGATTAATGTTCCGCAAGAGTTTGTTGGTGGAGTTATGTCTAATCTAACTAAAAAGAGAGCTCGTATTGTTGATATGCAAGAAAAAGATGGTGTTTCAGAAATATCTGCATTAGCACCTGAAGCTGAAATTATGGATTATGTTTCTGAATTGAGAACGCTCACCCAAGGTAGTGGTTTCTTCAACATTACATTTGATTCATATAAAGAAGTTCCAGCAAATTTGATTGATGATATTTTGAAGAATAATAGTTTATTAAATAAGGATGAATAAGGAGAAAAAATATGGAAATTAAGTACACAGAAGAGGAGTTGTTTAACTTACCAAATTTGGTAATTGCAGATCCTACAGACATTTATCGTTTAAATTGTACCTTGTTAGTTACAACTCATGGGTATGAAGAGATTGTTGGAAAAAGAATTTTTTATCCTAATCAATTAAGAGGGCAAGGTTACATTGGTTTTGATGCTTATAATCATTGCGTCGATCCAAAGATTACTGATAGAGTCAGAATTACTTATATTGGCAAAGATTTTCTTATAATTTTCCTTAGGACTCCTGAAAAAGATAATAAACCAAAAATGTACAAAGTAACATTTCAAGATAATGGAATTAAGTTTGTAAAGGATTGTGGTAACGGTGTTGTTTACACCTTAATTACAACAATTAAAAAAGAAGATTAATTAATTCAAAAAATGAATCCCCACTAATAAAATAGTGGGGATTTGCATAGGTTTTTATAAAAAATACTTATAGTATTTTGTTTGAATATAATTGTATGTTTTTAAATAACATTTAAAGAAACCTTTTTGATTTGGAGAAATAAATGAATCGCTTATTGAAAGGTTATTATTGATTTCTTCTAAATTATAAGGGCCATTAACTTTCCGTTTTTCAAGCATTCCAATCTTGATTGCGTTGTTGGGACAAATAAAAGAACAACGCATACACATTTCACATTTTGGACCAAAATTAATTTGGCCTTTTTTATTAATAAAAATATTTTTGGTAGGACATTCTTTAATGCATTTTTTACAATTATTGCATTTATCCATATCTATTTTATAAAATGAATGATTAAGTTTTGCTCCAAAATGATAAATTGATAGAACATGACTTATATAGTTATATAGTGGGTTAGATTTTATGACATAATGAATATTATTTCTGATTTCATATAATTGGATATCCATAAGCATGTTATCGTATTTTAAAATCTCTTTAACGCATTCGTCACTGTATCTAAAGTGAATATTGTAAGGCATTAAATAATGTTGTTCATTGACTAAAGTTCCTTCACTTTTATTGATTAATTTTTTAATTTTTCTGCTTGATGCGTTGTTAAGATTTATTGATTCTCCAGATTGTTTATAAATAAAATAATGGGTATTGGCAGGTGATTTTAAATTTTTTAGGTATTTATAAAAGATTTTTGGAGTATTAAAAGCGTAGATTGGATAACCTAAACCAATAAGATCATATGGTGTTAAATCAATAGGTTTGCTTTCTCCTTTAACTTCAAAAATATCAACATTATGAAGCTTTTTCTCGAGTTTATTTTTTAGAAGATTTGTTAAGTACTTTGTATTGTAAGTACCTGTGTAATATAGAAGTAAGATTTTCATATATTTACTAACTCTTTATCAATTTCATTAATAATATTTTGGTACAAGTCTGAGTTATTAATTTCTTTAATGTTGTATGTTTGTAAACTTGGGTATCCCCAAGAATGAAAAATGCCTTTTGGACCATACCATTTGTTCACTTCGAGTACGGAATCATTAAGAGCTAATAACAATGGAAGAGCGGCTTTATCAGGTTTCATAAATATTATTTTCATTAAAGGAACAATGAGAACATAGAAAATTTTTGCGTATCCCTTATGTTTTTTGTTAAAAAGATTTGTTGCAGAAATGCCAGGGTGTGCCAATTCAACATTGTAACCTTGTTCTTTAAGATAATGGGAATAAAGCATCAAAAGTCGTTTGGTATTTCCAT
>Ga0172378_10005409_pt1 | contig 11921 bp, 10 predicted proteins | sample GrowelOW332metaG_FD_119755 | JGI IMG/M metagenome (GOLD analysis project Ga0172378, IMG submission 119755) | Groundwater microbial communities from an aquifer near a municipal landfill in Southern Ontario, Canada - Pumphouse #3_1 metaG | ecosystem: Environmental > Aquatic > Deep subsurface >... | reverse complement strand
ACGGGCGGCCGGTAAGGACAATTCGCAAGTGCGAGAACCGTCAGCGCGTGCGACGCGCTGCTAGTATCCTAGGGCTATGCCCGTATATGAAGAACCCCCGGCTATGCCGGGGGGTTGCTTTTTAATTCTTATTGAAATTATTATATTTGGAAAATTTCTTCTCACTCAAGGAGTCCGTTATGCTTTCCAAAGAAAATTTTAAACGCGATCTTTCTCTTGTCCGCGAAAAATCTCCGCTTGTCCACAACATCACCAATTACGTCGTGATGAACAATACAGCGAATGCCCTCCTTGCCGTCGGCGCATCCCCGGTGATGGCGCATTCCATCGATGAAGTCGCCGATATGGCGAGCATAGCTTCTTCTCTTGTCATCAATATCGGTACACTTGAAAAGAGCTGGGTTGAATCGATGATTGTCGCGGGGAAAACCGCAAAAACGAGAGGCATTCCTGTCGTATTTGATCCCGTCGGAGTTGGCGCGACTCCTTACCGCCTCAAAATTTCTGAAGAGATTCTCAAAGAATGTAGCCCGTCGATAATCCGCGGGAACGCCTCGGAAATCATCTCGCTTGTCAGAGCGGGTGTTAAAACAAAAGGCGTGGACAGCACCGCTGCAGCCGATGATGCTATTTCCTCTGCAAAGGAGCTTGCAAAACAAACTAACGCCATTGTCGTTGTGAGCGGAGCGGTTGACGTGATTACGGACGGTGAACGCGTGGAGCGCATCTATAACGGCAATGCCTTGATGGCAAAAGTTACTGGAATGGGATGTACTGCAACAGCTATTGTCGGTGCTTTTGCAGCGATTGATACGGATTTGTTTAATGCTGCAGCTTATGGAATGGCAACGATGGGCGTTGCGGGCGAGATAGCCGCGAAATCCGCTAGGGGTAATGGTACGATGCAGCTTTATTTTTTGGATGCTCTCACCAATCTCTCGACTATGGATATTGACAAGGTGTTTACATGCTAGAACCTTCATTTGTAAAATCCGCTCTCAGGCTTTATCTTGTGACGGACAGGGATCTCTCGCGAGGCCGATCTTTGGAAGAGGTTATTGCCAAGGCGGTGAACGGCGGAACGACCATGGTACAGCTCCGCGAGAAGCGGGCGAGTTCCCGTGAATTCTATGAGTCCGCTTTGCGCATAAAACAGATTCTAAAAGGGACCGGCGTACCCCTCATCATCAATGACCGCGCAGATATTGCATTTGCTGTTGATGCGGATGGAGTCCACCTAGGCCAAAGAGATCTCCCGCCGGAAAAGGCCCGTAAGATACTTGGAAAGGATAAAATAATCGGACTTTCCATTGAAACACTGAAAGAAGCCGAAATCGCCAATGCCCTCGATGTAGACTATATTGCGGTATCTCCTGTGTTTGGAACGCCTACTAAGACGGATACGGCTCCGGCCCTCGGCTTAGACGGGCTCCGGAAAATAGCAGGAATCACCAGACATCCCCTTACAGGTATCGGAGGTATCCACTCATCCAACGCCCGTGAAATTATTAAAGCGGGTGCAGACGGAATTGCCGTTGTTTCGGAGATAATGAGCGCAGAAGAACCTGAACTTGCGGCGAAAATGTTGCTAACCGAAATGGGAAAACAGTAAAGGCTTTGTGGCTTCTTTTGTAAGAAGTGGAGAAATATGTCTCCGCTTTTTGCTATTTTTATCAAAATAAAATTCATTTAAAGGAATCCAAGAATGCTTGATAAATTCGATGATGAAGATTTGAAGGATCTCGATGAAACAAAGATTGATGAGACTCCCAATGAAGATAATCTTGAAAGTGCGATGAAGCCCCACGATTACAGCGCGCGCCGGATTCTCGTATGGGAAGCGGACGACGAGCGCAGAAACAATGCTGTTGAAATACTTTCCGGCCTTTTAACAGGCGCTTTTGTCCAAGGTGTTGCCTCGGAAAAGGATGCGCTCGCTCGCTTGGATTCCGAGCTTTGGGATACCTTCGTCGTCGATTTCTATAACGAGGGACTTTCTGCGAGCGAATTCATCAAGCGGGTGAACAATTATCCGAATTCCATTCTTGTTGCCCTCAATCTTGCTCCGTTTACTCTTCCCGAAGAACGGAATCGCTATAAACTCGAACCTCTGCGCAAGCTGTTTGATATCGAAAAGCCCAAATCGGAAGATGACGAAGAAGTAAAGTCTGAAGAGGGCGAAGATTCTGAAGAAGATCTTCCTGAGGAATAGCAGTACATGGCGACAGCTCCCTCCTCAATAGAACTTCGGAACGTTTCTAAGAACTATCTCGGAAGCGAGGCCGTGGATTCTGTATCCATTAATATCCACAAAGGGGAGTTTGTCGTTTTAGTCGGTCCATCCGGCTGTGGAAAATCGACCATTCTCCGTATGATTGCTGGCCTTGAACAGCCCACTTCCGGTGAAATTTTTTTGGATGGAAAAGATGCTACGTCTTTAGAACCAAAGGACCGCGACATCGCGATGGTTTTCCAGACTCACGCTCTGTACCCTCATATGACTGTGTTACAGAACTTGGAATTTGGATTAAAGTTAAAAGGCCACTATTCCTCAAGTGAAATTCGCGAACGCGTTCGCGAAACTGTTGAAATTCTCGACTTAGAGCCCATCTTGGATCGCAAGCCCAAGCATCTTTCCGGTGGGCAGCGTCAGAGGGTAGCCCTAGGCCGTGCTATAGTCCGCAAACCGCGCATATTCCTCTTTGACGAACCGCTCTCCAATCTTGATGCGAAAATGAGAAATCAGATGCGGGTCGAGTTTGGCCGCTTGCATACGAGACTACAGGCAACGATGGTCTTTGTAACGCATGACCAGACAGAAGCGATGACAATGGGCGATCGGATTATATGCCTTGCGGATGGAAGGATCCAGCAGGTCGGAACTCCAATGGAACTCTATTCTCATCCGGCAAATGAATTTGTAGCAAGCTTCATCGGAGTGCCTCCGATGAATATTTTTGCAGCCCAATGGACAAAGGACGGTCTGTTCTTTGAAAAAGCGGGCGCATCGTTCCCTGTATCCCCTAATTTTGCGGCTATGTTCCGAACGATGCCACGTGTGCTAATAGGCGTCCGACCGGAATTTTTCACAGTTTCTTCCGCATCGCCGAAATCCATTCCTGTGACGGTCGAAGTAATAGAGCCTCTGGGTTCTGAGACGCTTCTTTATACGCAGTGCAATGATTTGAGCCTTGTTGTAAGAGTTTCGCCACTTGCAAAATATGAAGTAGGCGAAAAGTTATACCTGTCTCTCGATGAATGCAACATTCATCTATTCGATATTTCGACAGGAGCGGGACTCCTTTGAAAGATTTCCGCATTATCTTTTTTCTGCTGATTCTCTGTGCATTCTTTTTGGGGGGATGCGAAGGAGAAGAGAATGCAAAAAGGGAAGTCATACAGCTTTGGATTATGCCGAATAGTCCGGATCCGGCTAGCGACATGGAGCACATCCTTCATGATTTTGAATTGGAAAATCCGGGCATAGAAGTCGAAGTAACGGTACTCGATTGGAGTGTTGCATGGACAAAAATTACGACAGCGGCTTCTACATTGAACGGACCTGATGTCGTTCAGATGCCTACGACTTGGGCCGCGGCTGTTACAAATATCGGTGCGCTTCTTTCCTTGGATTCTCTTCTTTCCGTTTCAGGTGGCGATTCTGTCTTTGCTCCTTCCGCAATGAAATTTGCAAGACCGATAGGAAGCGATTCTGTGACTTCACTTCCTTGGTTCTTAGACGTCCGGCCTCTTTATTACCGGAGGGACGTCCTTTCGAAGGCAGAACTTGATCCTCGGAAAATTGTCTCTTGGAAAGATTTTAAGGATGCTCTTCAAAAAATAAAAGATTTGAATCTTTCCATTGAAAATATTCCTATCTCTCCTGTGGGCTATCCAGGCAAACATGATTGGAATGTTATCCATAATTTTGCACCTTGGATTTGGGGTGCTGGCGGAGATTTTCTGGATTCGGCTGGAACTCGCAGTATGCTTGCGGATTCCGCAAGTATCGCAGGCATTATGTTTTATTTGGATTTGGTACGCGACGGCTTTAACAGTCGGCGCAATTTGGCGAAAAACACAAATCAGGTAGGTGCCGATTTTGATGAAGGCCGTTTGGCTTTTTGGTTCGATGCAACAAACAAAACCCTTTATTTGGATAGTCCCCGATTTTTAGGTGGAACATCTAAAAGTGTGACTGCGAGAAATTATTCTTGTATGCTTCCGCCATCTTCTCCATCGGGTAAAAATCCCTATTACTTTGCGGGAGGTTCCAACCTTTCCATTTTCCGTTTTTCAAAGCATCAGCGTTCTGCCAAACTCCTTGTTCGCTATTTGACAACTCGCGCGGACGTTCAACTTTCGCTTTCCCGTATGACGGGTTTTTTGCCAGCCCTGCTTTCCACTTATGAATATCCTTTTTTCAAAGAAGATGAAAAACGCGAGGTCTTTCAGGAAATGGTGCTTCATGCCAAATCCTATCCGGCAGTTCCGTACTGGGGAGAAATTGAAACCGAAATATTATTACGGCGCTTTGGAAACATATTTGATCTGATAACCTCCAGCCCAGAAAATGTCTGGCCAGAAGCGGCGATACTCTCTGAAATCAAAGCGGCTGATGCGGAAATAACGCATTATATCAACCGGGAGCGGGGGAGGGGTATCAAATGAAAACTCGTTTTGTTTTTATTCTGATCCTTCCCTTTATTTTATTTCTGATCGTTGCTTTTGTCGTGCCTCTATTATTAGGTGTGAGAATTGCTTTTTTCCCGGGCGAAACATTCAGTTTGGATAAATTATTTGTCATCCATTCTTTTTCGCTTTCTAATTTTCACGAAGCGTTTTCGACAATCCTAGATTCTGGGCTGCTTGATGCACTTCGCAATACAATTGTGTATACGTTATGTGTCACTCTAGGCTGCATCGTCTTTGGACTCTTCGGAGCAATGATCGTGATGCAAAAATTTCGCTCCGCAGGCGTTGTCCGCATTCTTTTGCTTCTTTCCTGGGTAGTACCGACATATATTGTAGGGCTTCTTTGGAGTTTCATGTGGCAACAGGACGAAGGCGTCATTAATACGGTGCTATTCGATTATCTGCATTGGGATAAAATTTCCGGTGCATTCGGCGCAGTATGGGAATATTCAAAAAATGGTTTGCTAGTTAAACCCAATTGGCTTACGGGACCCAATACAATCTGGGCGATTATTATTCCGACAATTTGGCGAAACTGGCCCTTTTGCATGATGATGTTCCTTTCAGGACTTTCGGCCATTCCTCACGATATTTATGAAGTGGCTGAGATCGATGGTGTGACGGCACGCGAAAGATTCTTTCATATTACGCTTCCCATACTCCGGCCTATATTTGCGTTAATCCTTCTTGAAAGTCTTGTTGTCAATGTCTATAGTTTTAATTTGGTCGCAATGATGTTCGGAAATGCAGCTGGTTTCCCCGGAAAATACGGGGATCTATTAATGACATATATCTACCGGACTTCTTTTCAAACATGGAATTTTGGCGTTGGAGCCGCACTTGGAACGTTGCTTATGATGATGATGCTCGCTTCCGTTTCCGTGTGGTATCATTCTTTTGCAAAGGATTTCAAGAATGGTTAAAATCCTTGCGTGGACATTCGCGCTCCTCAACATCGCCCCCATCCTTTGGATGATTTGGAGTTCTTTGATGGGATCTAGCGAAATCCAACAAGGTAATCTATTTCCCAATCCATACCCGAATGATGTCTATTTTTTTCAGAAAATTCGCAATGAAGGGTTGGTTGTCGGCACATTACATGGGCAAATATACCGTTTTCCAAAAGGTGTCCTGGATGATAAGAACAGAGAATCTCTGGATCTCTCTGCCGTATCCGTACAATACGCCGCCTCGGATACGACGCTCTACGCGTTTTCTCCAGACGAAGCTTTGATGCAAGTCAATCTCGACAGGATGAAAATTGATCGCCGGTGGAAATGGGCCGCATTCAAAAAGTCTTTTATTGCTAGTGATTTTTCAAAATTTCAAGTTGTTTCTAACCAAATACCCCTTAAGGAATTCCAGTCACTTGCAACCTTGCTGGATTCCGTTCCGATGATTTCCGGCAGAAATATGACGCTTTCCTCGCTTTACGGGCTTTCGTTTCCGATGGATTCATCCGTTATTGATGTTCTGAATTCGCTTATCTCGTCGAAAAAAAGTCTTTCAATGGCCTTGAACATCTGGAGTAAAGAAAAAAATTGGGCAAATCCTGTGATAGCCAAGCTCTTTGCAAAACGCTATCGCACCACAATTGAAAATCGGGAATTATTCCGATGGTGTCTTGCCGAACGCGTCCCAACCCCACTTACTAGATTCCGCAAAGTCCCGTGGCGTTCAATCTGGGTAGACCGTATTCCCGCCAGCGATCACGGAGTCTCCATTGCGCAAGTCGGCAATTACCTCTGCATAGGCCTGTGGTGGGAACCATTTCCAGGAATTGCCATTGTTAACAAGAATGAATCCAGCGATGACATCCGGTGGATAACAGTTCAAGATGGGCTACCGTCGAGTTCCGTGCAAAAAATTCTCCGCATATCCGATTCCGAAATTCTTGTTGCACACGATCTGGGTTTTTCATTAATCGATGTCAATGAAAATAAAGTAAAGGCCAATTATCTCTATGGAGAATCGGGCCTTCCATTTTACAACGGTCGCGATCTCCGCATCTCTCTCGTAGGCCGAAGCGCCATGCTTTTTTCCTATGGTCGCGAAATTGTTTTTTTTGATTTCCGCGCCGGGCGGGCTCTAAAGCGAGTCTTCGGAGATTCCCGGCTTTTTCATTCGGATATTACAGCACTCAAATCGGATCCAGATCGTATTTATTTTGGCTCTTCCGACGGAATTTCAGAATTGTACTTATGGGATCTTTTGAGCGAAGAGATGGAATCCAAGCGGACCTTTTCAAAATTTATGGCGCCCAAGGATGGCTCCGGGAAAAAAGTAAATGGAGTCGTTTCTTCCATTTTTACCGCAAATGGAAAATTATTTGTCGGCGGTCTCGGTGGACAGCTGGCTGTTATTGACGAAAATTCGGGCAAAACAGAGGAATCTTTGAATTTACCTTCTGGCGGTTTCTATTTGCATTGGCGGAACTACGAAGATCTTTGGCGTACGATACCGTTTAAAACTTTTCTCATGAACTCACTTATTATTTGCCTTTCTACGGTCTTCATCTGTATTATTTTTGCTTCTTTTGCCGGGTATGCTTTGGCGCGCTTGCATTTTTATGGGCGGAATTCCCTAAACGTGGTTTTAATCTGGAGCCAAGTTGTTCCAAATATTCTGTATTTGATTCCTGCGTTCCTCCTATTTTCCTATCTTCAACTTCATACATCCATCCATCTTTTAAATACAAAAACGGGAATCATACTCCTCTATTCTGCGCTGTTTGTACCAATGGCGACTTGGATTCTCCGCAATTTTTTCCGCTCTGTTCCTCCAGAATTGGAAGAAGCCGCTTTAATGGACGGCTGTTCTCCGCTCAAGGCTTTTTTCCGGATTGTCATTCCATCCGCTATGCCGGGAATTATTGCAACGGCTATTTACATATTCATTCTCTCGTGGGATGAACTTATGTTTGTCTGGGTTCTTTCAATGGATTCAACGACGGCAACGATTCCTGTTGGGATGCGACTTCTGGTCGGTCAATTTGGAAACCGGTTCGATCTTTTAATGGCTGCAGCGACCATTTCTACACTCCCCGTTATGATTTTGTTCTTTGTGATGCAGCGGCAGCTTCTCTTCGGAATTTCAAACGGAACTAATTCCGTCAAAGTTTTGCCCAAAATGTCCAAGACAACAGGAGCTTTGCGGTGATTTTTTGTATTTTGCAATCGCTTTTATCTAGAGGTCTAAGGGTATGAAATTAGTGAAACCCAAGGAATCGCGGAGATCTCGCGTATTCCGCATCTATTTTAACCGAATGTTCCCCAAGCGTATGGACGCATATGCAGTGGCGGGATCTGTCGCAATTGGTGTTTTTATTGGAATCTGGCCGACGTTGGGTGTTGCTATAATCTTAACCGTAGCCGTTTGCGCCTTGCTCAAGCTTCCGAAAGTGCCCGGGGTCATCGCTTCGTTTGTCGCGAATCCCGTGACCCAATTCGGTTTCTTCTATCCGGCAGGCTATTTTCTTGGCAGTACGATCATCAAGCCGGAAAAGATTTCCTTTGATTTCTTGCAGGAACTAGAAGGGCTCTCTTTCAGGAACTGTTTTACTATTTTCAGCAAATTGTGGAATGATGCCTTTTGGCATTTGGTTGCATTTCTTGTCGGGATTACTCTTGTGGCACTTATTTTTGCAATCATTTTTTGGGTGATTGCGTACTTCGTCGTTGTCTATCGCAAGCGCAAGCACATCCAGCTCAAAAATGCCTATATTCACGACTTAGTAAGTGAAGACGAAATTGTCATAGAAGAAGAAATGCTCAAAGGAACACACATGCACATCTTTCCATTTAAAGCCCTCCGTCCTGTTGATCCATTAAAGGCAAAAGATATTTCTGCATTGCCATACGATGTAATGAACCGCGCCGAAGCAAAGGAAATGGCAGAAGGCCTTCCTTATTCCTACCTGCGCATTACCCGTGCAGAACTTGAACTTCCAGATTCCATCGACGCATACGATCCGAAAGTCTATGCAAGAGCTAAGGAAAACTTGGACAAGTTCATAGCCGACGGCGTTATTGCCCAAGAGAAGAAAGATTGTCTGTACGTCTATCGGCAAACAATGGACGGCCGTGAACAATATGGCCTTGTCTGCACAGTACCTGCAAAAGATTATTTTGACAATATTATCAAGAAGCATGAATTGACCCGCAAGGACAAGGAAGACGACCGCCTTCGCCATATTATTGCGACAGATTCCAATACAGGCCCGGTTTTCCTTACATACCGTGACAATGGCCAATTTGACATTTTTAGCAAGATAACTAAGAAGGCTCCGCTCTATGATTTTGTCTCCGAAAAGGACGGTTTTGGCCATACGGTCTGGATCATCGATGATAATGCGGAAATTGAAGCCATCCGCAACTCTTTCGATTCCGTACCGGTGAGCTACATCGCCGACGGTCACCACCGCAGTGCCGCTGGAGCACGTGCCGCAGGTTATCGCGCATCGGAGAATCCACATAGCCGGGGCATTGAGGAATACAACCGCTATCTGGCAATTCTTTTCCCGTCTACTCAGCTCAAAATTCTCGACTACAACCGAGTTCTCAAGGATTTGAACGGGCGCACTCCTGAAGAACTCCTCAAGGAACTAGACAAAGTCTTTACTATCAGAGAACTCCCGGGTATGGCACATCCTGAGAAGCAGAATACAGTCAATTTGTACCTGCAGGGAAAGTGGTATGCTTGCACATTCAAGGACAAGTTCCTCAAAGACTTAGGACCGGTTGATAGCCTCGACGTTGCGCTTCTCCAGAAACTCGTCCTCAAGCCGCTTTTCGGTGTTGAAGACCCGCGCACGGCGAAGAACATCGACTTTGTCGGGGGTATCCGCGGACTTGGCGAACTTTCCAAACGAGTCGATTCCGGCGAATGCGCGTGCGCCTTTGCCATGTATCCGACAACGCTCACCCAATTGATGGCGATTGCTGATGCAGGTGAGATCATGCCGCCGAAGAGCACTTGGTTCGAACCCAAACTCCGCGACGGACTCCTGGTCCATACGCTGGATTAAAATGACCGGCGTAAGGAACCTTCTTCTGAGAATGGCTTCACGCATCTTCGGATGTGCGGCCATTCTTTTTTTCCCGGCTTCCGCAGCTAAAATTTCACCGGAAGCGCTTTCTTTAGGAAGTGCTCAAACCCGCGATCTGCAGTTTCGCGAATTCGGCGAGGTCTTTCATCCCGGAACGGAAGGTTATCTTTCGTTTGGTATAAATTATTTTCCGCTGCCTTCTCAAGCAGAACTTTCAACAAGCTATGGCACACACAAAGGATATGTAGCCCGTTATAATTTTGCTGGCTATTTTTCAGAAGAAATGGGAAAGAGCGGTTGGGACTTGGGACTTCTCTGGTGGTTTGAACGACATGGCTGGGATTCCGAAGATTTTCTTTTGTTCCCGCATTATGGCGAATTTGCCTTGATACGGACTGTACAGACTGCAGGCCTAGCGATTACGAGGCCCTCTTTGGATTTGGGAATTGCTATAGGTGTCCAATATTCTAATCCGGAAATCGTTTCTGAAGTCTACAATCTTGAATCGGATAGCTTGTACGAATGGGGAGCTGCCGTATGGGGACCTATATCTCTCCAAAGCAGTTTTCATCATTCCGACTTCCGCCATGTCCGGCTCAGCTTGAATATGGAATCCAAGCAAGTTCGCGGAGGTCGTGAATCCGGATTCTTTACATATTTGCCAAACATCAATGCCGCAATGTTTAACCGCTCTCAAGACGATAAGGATTCGGCGCGTTTGTCCATCGAACAGAACATATTCAGACAATTACTTTATGTAGAATTAACGGGCTATTTTCCAGACAAGGACATCCGGTTTGCATCCCTTAAGTATTATCCGGATCCATCCAAAGTTGTTTCGTTCGATGTTACTTGCTACAAAAAAGAAAACGGTGATTTGCTTTGGGGTGGGGGCGTGAGTCTTCCCTTCCTCCGGCTATCATACAACCACGCCGATGATATCGAAAACCTTTTTGGTCTTCACGGTACTTTTGTCGCCCAAATCCATTTTGCGATTGCCAAAGCCGATGAAAAATTTTTTGGACTCAACGGATCCCGTTTCGCGCCGATGGAGACAAAGAGCTTTGATCCGGATTTCGACAAGAAAAAAGAAGAACGGGAAAAGCGCGAAAACAAAGAAAAACAGACCACTACAACAGAAACGACTTCTGATTCCAAGACAACTTCTCAAACTGAGACTAGACAAGATGCGAACAAAAAGCCCATCAAAGAAATAACCGCCAAAGGTATTAAGCGGGAGAAGGTTCAATGAAGCGGCTTGCAGTGCTTTCTATTTTTTTCGTTTTTTGCTGTTCTTGCACTCACTTGGTTCTCGATAGTTCGGTTCGCTTCCAAGTCCGTAATGATTCCGATTTTACTTTGGCAAAGCTGTCCGTCCAAGGCGATTCTTCTTATAAAGTCTGGATTCCAGATACTCTTTTACCCGGGAAAACATCCAAAGTTTATGAAGAAGACTGGGTAGGATCGTTCAATATAGTTTTCTACGCTTTCGATTCCGCCTCAAATAAATGGACCAAGATAGATCTGGGAACTATTTCCTTCGATGGAGGAAGTAGTTTTGGCGAAATTTCACAAAAAGACGGAATCTGGCACTTAAAAATAAGGTAACTTTCCTTTAAAATTTTATTTTTGTCCTGCTGTGAGAATAACCAAGCTTAAAATTTTCGGATTCAAATCCTTTGCACAACGGACGGAAGTCTCCTTCCCGGGTAATGGACTTACTGCCGTAGTGGGTCCGAATGGCGCAGGAAAATCCAACATTGTGGATGCTATCCGCTGGGTGCTCGGCGAACAGCATGCATCCGTGCTCCGTATGGATAAAATGCAGAGCGTCATTTTTTCCGGCACAGAAGAACGCGCCGCGATGAGCATGGCCGAGGTTTCCCTTCTCATTGATAACAATACCGGAGATCTCCCTTCCGAATATACGGAAGTAATGGTCACGCGCCGGGCACACCGGAACGGGACGAACGAATACCTGATCAACAACCAGGAATGCCGCCTCAAAGATATTCAGAATTTGTTTTTTGACTCCGGTCTCGGTTCCGGCAATTACTCGCAAATGAATTAAGCGAGGATCCGCAACGTACTTGCCGACAACCCAGAGTATCGCCGCAAAATTTTTGAAGAAGCCGCCGGAGTCAGTAAATACAAGCAGCAACGCAAGGAAACGGTTCGT
>Ga0172378_10005408_pt1 | contig 11921 bp, 9 predicted proteins | sample GrowelOW332metaG_FD_119755 | JGI IMG/M metagenome (GOLD analysis project Ga0172378, IMG submission 119755) | Groundwater microbial communities from an aquifer near a municipal landfill in Southern Ontario, Canada - Pumphouse #3_1 metaG | ecosystem: Environmental > Aquatic > Deep subsurface >... | reverse complement strand
TTTCGTATACCGCTTTGGGAACGGAATCCGCTTTGTATATCTCGTTGACCAATACCATCATCTGGGAAATCGCCGTGTTGAAGTTCAGGGACTGCGTGTCCTCTGTCACTTTCTTGATCGTTTTGTGGAGTAGCCGGTCAAGCGTCTGCGAAGCGGGCGCGTCGATGATCTTCTTTTCTTCATGGATTCTCCATACGCGGTCGAGGAACCGATAAATGCCGATCAAACCTTCCGTAGACCATGGCTTGGAAACTTGAAGCGGTCCCATGAACATCTCGTACATCCGCATGGAATCAGCACCGTACGTAGAGATGATCTCGTCGGGATTGATGACGTTCTTCAGGCTTTTGGACATTTTCGCCGTGACCCGTTCCAATGTCTCTCCCGTTTCCTTGTCCTTGAACATACCGGGGGAGGTTTCCTCGACCATGTCAACCGGCACCAGAGCTTTGTCTGCTTTCTGGTAGGCAAAACTGGTTATCATCCCCTGGTTGACCAGTTTCTGGAAGGGTTCCCTCGTGGAGACCAGTCCGAGATCATATAACACCTCATGCCAGAACCGTGCGTAAAGCAGATGGAGCACAGCGTGTTCCGCCCCTCCCACGTACAAATCGACCGGCATCCAGTATTTTTCCTTTTCCGGATCTACGAATTGTTTGTCGTTGTGCGGATCGATGTATCGCAGGTAGTACCAGCAGGAACCGGCCCATTGCGGCATAGTGTTCGTCTCTCGTTTTGCCGGTCCCCCGCATTTCGGGCAAGTGGTGTTGACCCAGCTGTCGATCGTGGCGAGGGGACTTTCTCCGGTTCCGCTTGGTTCATACGATTTCACTTCGGGAAGGAGCAACGGAAGTTGATCCTCGGGAAGCGGTACAATACCGCAATGCGGGCAGTGCACCAAGGGGATTGGTTCCCCCCAATAGCGCTGGCGACTGAACACCCAGTCACGAAGTTTGTAATTTACCGCTTTGTGGCCGCAGTGGTGTTCTTCCAACCACGCAAGCATTTTGTCGATGGCTTCCTGCTTGTTCAGGCCGTTGAGCCATTCGCTGTTGACATGTTCTCCGTCTTCCGTCCATGCCTGTTGTTGGACGTCGACGCCGCTTTTCAACACTTCAATGATGGGAAGCCCGAATTTCTTCGCGAATTCCCAGTCACGTGTGTCGTGGGCGGGTACAGCCATGATGGCGCCCGTTCCGTAGCTGATGAGCACATAGTCGGCGATCCAGATCGGGATTTTCTTTCCGTTGACTGGATTGATGGCGTAACTGCCGGAGAAGACGCCCGTTTTTTCTTTGGCCAAATCGGTCCGTTCGAGATCACTTTTATGCGCCGATTCCGCCACATATGCGGCGACTGCCCGCTTTTGCTCCGGTGTGGTCAGTTTATCGACCAACGGATGTTCAGGGGAGATGACCATGTAGGTTGCCCCGAAGAGCGTATCGCACCGGGTCGTGTACACTTCAAGCTTTTCGTCGAATTTTTCCAAAGAGAAGAAAACCGATGCGCCGACGGAACGGCCGATCCAATTGCGTTGCATCAGTTTGACGGACTCCGGCCAGTCGAGTTTGTCGAGGTCCTTCAACAATTCGTCGGCATACGCGGTGATTCGCAATACCCATTGGCGGATGTTCTTCCGCTCCACTTTCGCGCCGCATCGCTCGCACTTGCCTTCTTTCACTTCCTCGTTCGCCAATCCCGTTTTGCAGTTCGGACACCAGTTGATGGGACTTTGCGTCTCGTAGGCGAGTCCTTTTTTGTACAGCTTGAGGAAAATCCATTGGGTCCATTTGTAGTATTCCGGTTCACAGGTGGAAATCTCCCTGTTCCAGTCGTAGCAGAATCCCAGACTCTTGATCTGACGGGTGAATGTGACGATGTTCTTTTCCGTCGTTGCCTTGGGATGGGTTCCTGTCTTGATGGCGTAGTTCTCTGCAGGCAGACCGAATGAGTCGAATCCCATTGGATGCAGGACATTGTATCCCTTCATTTTCAGATAGCGCGTGTAAATATCCGTGGCGGTGTACCCCTCCGGATGGCCGACGTGCAGTCCCGCGCCACTTGGATACGGGAACATGTCGAGGACGTATCTCCGTTTCTCCTTCGGATAGGAAGGATCTTCCGTCACTTTGTAAGTCTGGTGGTCCGCCCAGTACTTCTGCCATTTCACTTCAATTTCATGGAAGGGATAGTTGCTCATTTAACTAATTGCCTCATATATAATTATATGAATCGTCAATAGGAGACGACTGTACAAATAAGCATACAATAAAGCCTTTTCGTTGTACAGTGCGTTCCTTACTCGTATTCGAAGTCAGGAGACGGAGATGGGGTGAACAGGACGGAATCGACTCGGTTTTTCGTCATGGACAGGATTTTGAACGTTCCGATGGGTACCGTGATGATTTGTCCGATACGGGGAATGTCTCCCGTCACGTCGAGCAGATAACTGGCGACCGTCCCGCTTTTGAAGGCGGATTGTCCGTCGGCGACGGACAGCGTTTCGATGAACTGTTGCAACGGAGTATCCGCCTGGACAATGTACGATCCCGGTGCATGAGTGTTCGGGACGATGAGTTCCCCTTCTTGTTTCTCGTGTTCGTCATAGATTTCCCCGAACAGTTGTTCGACGATGTCTTCCATCGTAACGACACCGGAAAATCCTCCGTATTCGTCCAGCACGATGGCCATGTTGAGATTCTGATGTTTGAAATGAGTAAACAAATCATCGATATGCATGGTATCGGGGACAAACTGGGGTGCCTTCGCAAGCATGGAAATTTTCATCGAGTTTCCTTTTTCCACTTGAGCGGAGAGCAGATCCTTCAACACCAGAATACCGGTGATGTTTTCGTGGTTGCCGTGATAGAGCGGTACCCGGGAGTATCCCGACTGAACCATCCTGGGAAATGCGTCCTTGATCGTCAGGCAATCATCCATGCTGAATACTTCGGTGCGATGGGTCATCACCGTACGGACTTGGGTTTCGGAGAAATAGATGGCTCGTTGCATCAAGTCGCTTTCGTATTGATCCACGACGCCTTCATCTTCCGCAGCATTGGTGATGTGCATCAGACTCGACGCCGTCAGTTTCTTGGTGTCCGAACCTCGGAACAGGAAGTTGATGAATCGCATCAATTGCCGGAAACACCAGACGATGGGAAACAAGATGGTTGTCAGTATCTTCAACGGGATGGCGGCTGCCAGTGCGATGCCAAGGCTGTTGTGCATGGCGATTTGTTTCGGAGAAATCTCGCCGAAAACGAGAAGTGTCAGCGTGAGGATCCCCGTCGCAGCGCCCACATAGTGGTTTCCCCACTGGTCGATGACCAACGAAGTGACCAATGCAGACAAGGAAATGTTGACTAGATTGTTTCCGATCAAAACGGTCGTCAGCATCACGTCGCTGTTGCGACAGAAACCAAGGGCGATCCTTGCGCTCTTGGAGCGTTTCGTCTCAAGTATTTTCTGATCGATGATCGATAGGGAAGTGTAAGCGGTTTCCGTGGCGGAGAACGCTGCGGAGAAAAACAACAGAAGAATGATGGCTGCTATCATGCACACCACCTTGGTTCAGGTAACGGTACGTCATCCATATATATCGTAACTATAATGAATAATGAAGCGATGGACAATATCACAGGAGTATGATGGTAACCATGAGTACGGAGACGGAAGGGATGAGGAATGAGTCTGCGCCGCGCTTTTTGACCCTGCTTGAGTTGAAGCCGGTGGATGGATTGGGAGATGAGTTGGTTTCTTCTTTTTGATTTGGTAATCTGGTTAAAACGATATCAATAACGACAGAAATCTTTAGAACGAGAGAATAAATTCCTTAGTTTTGTGGCATCAAGATTTGGAAGTTCTAATTCTTGAGAGAGCTTTTTCGGCATGGTATGATAAAAAATCAAGTTTTCTCTTTTGGCAACGTGAGTTTCGATGAAAAAGAGGAAACGCTGGCCCATGTCTCATTTATTTTGTCTTGGTACTCTTTATAATATTGGGTTACGAACGTATAAAACAACATATCATTGATTAACATTTGATCAAGGCGGGATACAAAGGCACCATTTCTGCAAATGCTTTCAGTATTTGGAATCAACAAAGAAGAATCTGCAAGACGATAAAGGCTGGAATTTCCGATTCTTGTAACTCCGATCACAGTTGCTCCCATCGCTTTTGCTCGTTTCGCGATTGAAATGATTTCCGGGGTTTCTCCGGAATAGCTAATGACAAAGGCAAGATCTTCTTTGCTTAAAGTGCTTGCACAAACCATTTGGAGATGTGTTTCCGCATTGTAAGAAGCATCGATACCAAGTCTGATTAACTTTTGATAGAGATCGAGTCCTACAACTCCCGAAGCGCCGATACCAACAATCAGGACCTTTCTTGCTTTCCTTATCGCATCAACAGTTTTTTTGATCAGTTCTTGGTTGAGCAGTTTTTCCAATAAAGTAAAACTGTTTGTTGCTGTCGTAATAATATTTTTTATGACCGTCGAAACTTCTGGTGCCCGTTGAAGGTCAATATCATTTGTGAAATTCAAGGTCGTCATGTCTAGTTCTTTGTGTCCGGACTGAAATAGGCATTTCGCCACTTCCAACTTCAATTCCGGGTATCCAGGAAGCCCAATCTTTTTACAGAATCTTGTGACTGCCGGAGCATTTGTCTCCGATGCCTCTCCAAGATTGGCGATTTTCATCATGGGAACTTTATCTGGGTTGTTGACAACATACTTGGCAATTTTTTTTTCTGCCGTGGTCAATGTTGGGATGATATGACGAATGTAAAACAAAATATTGTCCATAAGTTCAGTGTATCATTGATGTAAATAATTTTCAAATTATATTAAAATAATTACGAAAATAAATTAAGACCAAGTTTATTTTCAATGTATACTAATTTTATGGAACATATCGCGATGACTGAGCAACCAAATCCTGCATCTTACATGATTGATACAAAAACATCACTTGAAATTTGCAGGATTATTAATCAGGAAGATATGAAGGTCCCTGCAGTAGTGGAGACTGCCCTCCCCGCAATTGCGGCTTTAGTTGATGATGTTGTTGCTTCTTTCCGAAAAAATGGAAGACTGATTTATATCGGGGCAGGTACAAGCGGCAGGCTTGGTGTACTTGACGCCTCGGAATGTCCACCGACCTACGGCGTTGATCCTGGAATGGTTCAGGGGATTATAGCGGGGGGGGACCCTGCATTGGTCAGAAGTGTTGAGAACGCCGAGGATGATGGGGATGCGGGCATCGAATCCTTAAAGCGAATCGCTTTTACAAACAAAGATGTGCTTGTAGGAATAACCGCAAGTGGTTCTGCTCCATTTGTTGTTGAAGCAATGAGGTATGCAAAAGGGCTTGGTGCTGTCGTTGGAGCAATGAGTTGTAATGCGGAGTCTTTGTCGTTTTTATATGCAAAGCATGTAATATATCTTCCTGTGGGTCCTGAAATTATTACAGGTTCAACAAGAATGAAAAGCGGTACAGCTCAGAAATTGGTACTTAATATGATTACGACAGCATCGATGATTCGCATTGGTAAGGTATACAACCATTTCATGGTAGATTTCAAACCAACAAACACTAAACTTATGAAAAGATCCTTACGTTTGATTCAAGAAATAGCCGGATGTTCATCTGATGAGGCAAAAAAAGCATTTGGACAATGCCACAACAATACAAAGGCAGGAATTTTGATTGCATTAGTTGGTATTACATACGAAAAGGCAATAAGTGTTTTGGAGGAAGCTGAGGGGAATCTTCATCAGGCGTTTAAGTTATGTGGGAGGGAGGATCATATCTGAAAAAAGTGGATGTTTACATCCATAGGAGGGTTCAAATGAGGAAAAAGTTTTCATTGGTCTTGGTGCTTCTGCTTGTATGTTTACTGGTGGGAGTGTTCGCAAATGGGGCAAATGAGCAGGGTAAAACTTCTGTGGTCGTGACAAAACCGACGGAAATACAATTTTGGACATGGCGTCCAGAAGATGTGGATTTTTATAATTCGGTTATTGCCGATTTTGAAAAGCTCAACCCAGATGTCAAAGTTGTGCAGAATGCAATAAAAAACACAGAATACAACACAGTGCTTTCTGCTTCCTTGTCTGGAGGCAGTGGACCTGATGTGTTTCAAGCACGCGCATATGGGGGGCTTTTTTCTTTGAGTCAGTCAGGATTTCTTGAACCAATTGAGAAATGGGTTCCTTCTGTGAAAGACTTCCCTACTGCAGCTCTCACGAGTGCGACGGACCAAGGAACCGTTTGGGCGGTTCCCGCAGTCGGACAGACAATGCTTGTGTATTACAATACCGATATGTACAAAAAATATGGGCTTTCTGTTCCGCAGACTTGGGATGAATTTTTACATAATTGTCAAGTTCTTAAAGATCATGGAGAACTTGCGATTGCAAATGGAACGAAGGAGGGATGGACTGTTGAGACCTTACTTGGAGTTATCGGCCCGACTTTTTATGGAGGAGACGATTTCTACAAAGCAGTTGTTGCGGGAAATACAACATTTGAGGATCCTCGCTTCATTGCAGCAATCAAGAAGATTGGTGAATTGAAACCGTATTTGCCAGAGATGCATACTGGCGTGTCCTATACAGATATGCAATCAAGTTTTATCAATGAAAGTGCAGGACACTTTTTAGGCGGTTCATATGAGGCCAGTTACTTTGAAGCGCAGAATCCGGATCTTCATTTTGACGTCTTTCCAATTCCAGGGTTGAAGAACACAGATCCCAAACGTGTTTCCGTATACGCGGATATGAGTTGGGCAATTAATGCCAATAGCACAAAGAAAGAGGCAGCTGCAAAGTTTGTGAATTATCTTGCAAGCGTTGAGGTTTCCAACAGAATTATTCATGAGATGAAAATGGTATCTTGGACACCAGGAACCGACAGTTCCAGCACACCATTCATCCAAAAGGTTTTGGCGTTGCAAAAGCAAAGTACTCCATATGTATTCTTGGCGGGTTTCCGGTTCAAACAACCAACTGGTTCCCAACTCTTCCAGGCTGCAGGACAAGGCTATATGGCTGGACAACTTACCGCAGAAGAAGTTGCTGCCAGTGTACAGAAGGGTATCGCGACATATTACAAACCATTTCAGAAATAGGGTGTAAAGCGTTTACGTGGCCGTAGAGTATACGGCCACATAAAAAATGGGAGAAGGAGATGACCAGAAAACAACTGCATAAGGTAGGGAATATTTCTCTATTCGTTTTGCCTGGGTTAGTGATAGTTTTGACATTTATTGTGATTCCCTTGTTCATGTCAATGTTCAATAGTTTGTTTTCTTGGAACCAACTTGTCAGGCAGAAATTCATAGGATTGGGGAATTTTAAAAAACTGTTTTTGGGTTTTCCTTATCGAAATATGTTTCTTAATGCATTAGGGAATAATGTCATATGGTTTGTAATGACAATGCTTATCCAAAACTCTCTCGGTTTGTTTTTTGGTTATTTTTTGTCACGAAGGGTTCCCGGACATGCAGTTTTTCAACGGATTTTTTTTCTTCCTGTCCTTTTTTCGATTGTTGCAGTCGGATATCTTTGGGGATTGTATCTTCGACCAAATGGCTTGGTAAATGAATTCCTCAATTTGATCGGTAGATCGGATTTACGGCAAGCTTGGTTGGGAGATTCAAAGTACGCAACGGTTTCAATTGTGTTGGTGAATATTTGGCGATGGGTCGGTTTCCCTTCTTTGGTTTTTATGGCTGCGGTTGATAATGTCCCTCAAGAATATTGGGAATCAGCTTATCTTGATGGTGCAGGGGAATGGAAAATGTTTTGGAAAATTGTTTTCCCATTAATTATTCCTTCTGTAACAATTATTTTTGTTCTCACTATCATTGGTAGCCTGAATGTTTTTGAGCAAATTTACACAATGGCCGGATTGGACGGAGCTCCTAATTATGCGACAGATACTATTGGTACCCTCTTCTACCGAACTGCTTTTGGGTCAGTGGATGCTGGCAGTCCCGAAATAGGCATTGGATCTGCAATTTCCGTCATTATCTACCTGATGACCTTTATTTTCTCTTTGGTCACCGTTGTTGGAAACAAGAAACGGGAGGTAGAGATATGAATCTGGACTTCACATATCATTCGGGAGGCGGATGGAAGAAATTTGCCATTACTGTATGTCTTATCGTTATGTCCATCTATGTAATTCTTATCATCTATCCGTTGTTCAATATGCTGATTTCTTCTTTCAAAACGACAAGAGAGATCATGAAGGATCCTTTCGGAATGCCTTCTTCTTTTAGTTTCAAAAACTACAAGTTATTGTGGATTGATAAACACTTTGACAAGTACTTTTTAAATAGTCTTATTGTCACTGCCATTGCAATGCTCTTTGTTGTTTTGTTGGGATCTATGGCTGCTTTTGGTGTGTCTCGTTACAAGTATAAGGGAAACACCTTGGTGTACATGTTGTTTCTCAGTGGAATTATGCTTCCCCTAAAGGCGGCGGTCATCCCATTGTTTTTCATTATTAAGAAATTGAATTTAGTTGATAACTTTGGTTCTGTCATTTTGATTTTTATTGCCATGGGTATTCCCTCAACAGTATTCATTCTTGCTGGTTTTATGAAAGGGATACCGGTTGATTTGGAATATGCCGCACGTATTGATGGATGCAGTGATTTTAGAATTTATGCACAGATCATCATGCCACTATGTGCGTCCTCGATCACACTTGTCACCATATACAATGCAGTCCCGATTTGGAATGATTTCTTTTTCCCGTTGGTATTTTTAATTAGTGATACGAAGAAAACGCTTCCTGTCGGTTTGAGCTCATTTTTTGGGCAGAACAGTACAAACTGGGGGCTATTGTTTGTTGGACTTTCCATTGCGATTGTTCCTATGATTATTCTTTATTTATTTATGTCAAAATATTTTATTAAAGGAATGACGGTTGGTGCCGTTAAAGGATAAGGAAGACAATGGATGATATTGCATTGCTTGGTGGATTAGAAAAAAAATACTCAAGTGAATTATTTGAAAATGTAATCCCGTTTTGGCTGAAATACTCTCTTGATCATGTATATGGAGGATACTGTACTTGTATCGATTATGATGGGACTGTTTTTGATACCGACAAATACAGTTGGATGCAAGGCAGGGAAATTTTCCTTTTCAGCAAACTCTGTCTGTTATATGGAATACGAGAAGAATGGAGGCGAGCCGCAAAATGTGGCGTTGATTTCATGCTTGCTCACGGAAAGGCGCCAAATGGAGACTACTATTTTGCCTTGGATCGAACAGGTCGTCCGTTGGTTCAGCCATATAATATTTTTAGTGATTGTTTTCTTTGTATTGGCTATGCCGATTATTCCCTTATTGCAGAGACAGAGGAAGAAAGGGAACAAACAAAGGTAGAAGCGATACGTTTGTATAATCGGATTCAAGAAAGGAAGACTAACCCAAAGGGGATCTGGAATAAACAGGTACCAGGCGGTCGTAATCTTCAGATGATGTCTATCCCGATGATAGAAGCAATGCTTGCACTCGAATTGGAAGGTGTTTTGGGGAAAGATGCTGTCAAGAACAAGGAAGATGAGGTGATGAAACTTTTCCTGTCACGGCATGTCGACAGGGAGAGGAAGTGTGTGTTTGAAAGAGTTAATCCTGATGGTTCTCATATGTTGGATGTCATGGAAGGAAGGTTGCTCAACCCAGGGCACGCTCTTGAAATTCTGTGGTTTCTCATGACGATTGCAGAAAAACATAATGATGAGGATCGAATCAATGATCTTGGTAAAATAATGCTTTGGTGCATTGAGCGAGGGTGGGACGATACATATGGTGGCATTTTTTATTATCGGGATTATGACAACAGACCACTCGATAAATTTGAGTCTGACATGAAACTTTGGTGGGTTCATGTAGAAGCATTGAATGCTTTTCTTCTTGCTTGGAAACTTACAGGGAAACAAGAATTCAAAGAATGGTTCTTGAAAATTGATGATTGGACATGGGCAAAATTTCCCGATCATGTCCATGGAGAATGGTATGGATACTTGTCGCGGCAAGGAGAAGTTGCTTCAACACTAAAAGGTGGAAAATGGAAAGGATTTTTCCATCTACCAAGGATGTTGTATACCTGTAGCGGTTGGCTGAAGGATATGCAGGTATGAAAATATATGTCGGGATTGATGGTGGAGGTACAAGATCCCGAATTGCTGTTATGGATGAAAAAGGCAAGATTCTTGAAAAAAGAGAAGGGGGGTGTTCAAATCAATACGCTGTTGGTTTGAACATGGCGGTTCAGAATATTAGGGATTTGGTAGAACATACGGCTAATCTTTCTCAAATTGCAGGTTTCTGTCTTGCAAGTGCAGGGCTTGGGCGAAAAAGTGAAGTTGTTCGCATGGCCTCTGCGATGCGATATTCTTTTCCTTGTTACTATTGTAGTGACGTAGAAGCGCTTCTTGTTGGTGGTTCACACAACGAAAATGGTACTTGTTTGATTTGCGGGACGGGAAGTGTTGCCATGGGAAGAGATCAAAACGGGAATACCTGTAGGAGTGGTGGTTTTGGATGGAGACTTGGAGATGAGGGATCTGCGTGGTGGCAAGGGCAACAGGCAATTGCACGATCAATGCGAAGCGAAGAGAAGCGTGATCTCCCAACGGGAATGTTGCCTTGTATTTGTCATCAACTGGGCGTTAGCCATGCAGAAGAGCTGATTACGCTCTGTAATTCAGACACACTAAGCAAAGCAAATATTGCTGCGTTATCATCTATTGTCACTCGATATGCCGCAAACAACGATCCTCTTGCTTTGTCCATTGTCAACGATTCAATTAAAGAATTGACAATGCTTGTTGATTCTGTTTTCGTGCAATTGCCTACAATAGATGGACGAGATGTTGTCTGTGCAGGTGGGGTATTGGAACATGATGCATTTTTTTGTTCTCTTTTACAAAACGCATGGGATGGTCGGTATAGGAGGGTTCCGGCACAAGGAACAGCACTTGATGGGGCGCTCATTTTGGCAAGGGCATGTAGAGAATATCATATTATTTCTCATTGATCTCCTTACTTAATTACCCAGAAGAAAAAGGGTGCTTGTGATTCCATATCACAGGAGCATGATGGTAACCATGAGTACGGAGACGGAGGGGATGAGGAATGAGTCTGCGCCGCGCTTTTTGACCCTGCTTGAGTTGAAGCCTGTGAACGGATAAAAGAAGAACAACGAATCGAGGACCATCAAGGTGTAACAATAACGAAGGGCGATGGATCCTTTCAGCGGAAGACAGAGAAACGCCAGTGCCAGTTGCCCGGTACGAGCTATCCTGCACAGGACGGTGTCCATGTCGCTGTTGCGCCAATGGTATCCGGCGATGTAGATGTTGCCTGGGACGGGGAAAGGAATGCCCACAAGGAGCGGCAACAGAATCCCGGGAAGCCATGCGGTGTCCCATGCGAGAAAAGAGACTTCCGCCTGTTGTATTCGTGCAGATACTTCCATCGATAGCGTCCTGATGGTCAGCGCGAAAACAGGGATCATCAAGAGAAACAACGGGCTTTGCTGGTAGAAAGGATCCTGGCTCCAGTCGGGCATCGTCCCGGGACGGATCATGTTCAGCAGATTCCATCCTTTCAGACAGGGGAACCAAAGAAGGATATTGCACAAGACCGTCAGCATGAATGGCCGTTGATCGCCCTGTTCCTCTTTCATTTCTTCAGGGATGGCGCGGTGCCAGAGGAAATATCCCATGTCAAAGAAGCGCGACGCACGCTTGTTGATCTTTGCCAATCCAATGCCAAACCGGGCGATCTGGGAGCGGATCGACATGATGGAGAAGCCATGGCTTGCAAACTGTTTCAGAGAGGAGCCATTGTCTCCTTCGACGCAGGCGACGATGTCGGTGCAACCCATCTTCTT
>Ga0172378_10005407_pt1 | contig 11923 bp, 16 predicted proteins | sample GrowelOW332metaG_FD_119755 | JGI IMG/M metagenome (GOLD analysis project Ga0172378, IMG submission 119755) | Groundwater microbial communities from an aquifer near a municipal landfill in Southern Ontario, Canada - Pumphouse #3_1 metaG | ecosystem: Environmental > Aquatic > Deep subsurface >... | reverse complement strand
GGTTGATTTTATTAATGCTTATAAGGATAATGATCAAAAAATCCAATCCTTATATAAGAAAGGTTCTTTACTCGCTCAAGCGAAATTAAGAGAAAAATTATTATCTCTTGCTTTTGATGGAAGTAATACCGCTATTACAGAGGTATTGAAGTTGTTAGCTGAATTTGATAAAAACAATGCAAAAATATGATAGATCAACAGACTATACTAAGAGAGCTTAATGATGTCATGGAAGATTTGCTTGAATATCATTTTAAGGGAGAAAAGGCATTAAGTTCAACAACGGCAAAACTATACGAACGATTAATAGAAGCTGACAGATTAATGAAGGATAGGACTTATCCTGAACGTGCTGATAAGGTTAAGCAGCTTCAAAAATTGTTTGGAGTATCGTTAGCTCAGGCAAGAAAAGATATGATTCAAGCAGCTGAACTATTTAATAGGATAGATTCATTAGATCTTGCTTCTTGTATGAGACTTCTGTTGGGAAAAATACAGCAATACGAAAAGATGTGCTATGAAACAGGCAACTTGAAAGAAGGAAGACATTATTTACAATTAGAACTTGATCTTATAATGAAAATTAAAGATGCAATTGATGAGGGGCCTCAACATTTTGCACCAACTATTAATATATATACTAGCGGTAAAGAAGCTCAATCGACGATGAATTTAGCTGATAGGCGTCTTGAAAAAATAACAAAGCTTATAATGAGCTTACCTATTGAAGATGATGTAAAAGAAAAGGAGTTAAATGTTATCGGAGTTACATTACGCAAGTGAGCTAACTAAAAAAGTTGCTTTGGTTGATGCTAAAGAGACTTATGTCATAGCTGGTCGAGGTTCGGCTAAATCTACTGAGATAATTGCAGGAGATTTAGACCGACGTTTTCATGATATGCCAGGAGCTGTATTTGGATTGGTTGGTTCTACATACACGCAGGTGCAACAACGTACTTTAGCATCTACTATTAGCGGTTTAGCACGCAAAGGATATAAAGAAGATAAGCATTGGAAAATCGGACGCCCAAAAAAAAGTTGGGGTAAACCTCTATTTCAGCCATTAAGTTGGGATAGATGGATATCTATATATACAGGATGTGGCTTAGTACCAATGTCGTTGGATCGTCCTGGTCTTTCTAATTCTTATACTGTTTGGAAATTATATGGTGACGAATCAAAAACCTTCGATTATCAGTTATTCCAAGAAGACGTAGTACCTACACTAAGAGGTGCTATTGATTGCTTTCCTAATAATCCTCACAATCGTGGTATAATGCTATGTACTTCTATGCCTAGTTTGCCTGAAGGGCAATGGCTTTTGGACATGGAAAAAAGAATGAATCCAGAACTTGTGGAAACTATTTATGAACTTGCTCAAGAAATAGAGGTTATTAGATATCAATATTATACAACTAAAAGTTCTCATGTTAAAGATAAGTTATTTAAAGAGATTGAAATACGTACAAAAAACCTCAATATTCTTCGTAAATATTGTGTTCATTATATAGAAGCGTCTTCTCTTTCTAATATTGATATTCTCGGAGGTGATTATATACTTCAACAATATGATGTTCTTGGAGAGGGTAAATTTTTAACCGAAATAATGAACATTAGACCTAAGGGAACAGATATAATGTTCTATAATGGTTTAGGTAAAAGAAATTTCTATTCTGCATACGATTATGACGGTTATATAGATTCTTTCGGATTATTTCATGATGAAAGAAGTGTTAATTGGCGTAGAGATAAGGATTATAATCCTTCTCTCCCTCTATTAATGGGTTTTGATTTTGGAGTTAAGTTTAACGGTGGCGTAATTTGTCAATATAATCACTTGGAAAATAAGTTTCGAGTTTTATTCAATTTCTATGTTGAGAATGGCGGTACTATTGAAGATGCACTAAATAAATTCAATGATTATTACAAAGGCGTGCCTTATCCTCAAATATATTTATATTATGATAATGCAGGGAATAATCGTAATGGTATTATCGTACAAACTGCTGCAGAACAATTAGAAAATCTATTAATGATTAAAGGTTGGAGCGTTCAACGAATGACTAAGGGCGGTGCGAACACTCGTCATTATAAGAAGTTCTTTTTATATGAAAAGATTCTAAATGATAAGATGAATAAGTTTCCTCAACTTCTTATCAACTCTAATAATTGTGATGAGTTGATAACATCAATGAGATTTGCTAAAGCAAAGAAAGATAAGAAAGGTATGATTCAAAAGGATAAGTCTTCAGAACAGAAGTTATACATCCATCCTAGGCATGCTACTCACTTATCTGATGCTTTAGATGATGTATTCTATGATGTTATTTCAGAGGTATCTACTCAAGCGGGAGCTATAGGTTTCTAGAGTTAAATAATTATTCTTATCATTCATTCATTCGTTGTTTCACTGCCTCTTTGCTTCTTTCTTCGATAAACATTGAACTCAATAACAAAGATATTATTCTATTTTTCCTCGCTAGTATTGCTCGCTACTTTAAATTATACGTTGCATAATTTTTAAGATAGTGGCAATGCTTTTCCTTTTTTAAAATAAAACAATCACTTTGTTTAATGTATAACTGCACAAAGGCAGATAGAATAACTTTCAATAGAATATGTAACAAGTTCCATTCATTATATTGAAATACATTCTATATGTATTAACAAAAGCATCTCATTTGTAACAAAACGAGATGCTATTGTTGTTTAATAAGGTATTGTGCCTTTGGCTCAATGTCAAAATGAGACGCACTATTTTGGCTGTTAAACAATTTTAATATTTGCCTGCATATATCACCTTTTTTGAAACAATGTTACACTATTCCGAAAGGGCGAGGGGTGCTAAGGAGCGAGACAAAAACAAAAAATTATTTTTGTTTTTGGGTAATTATCTTATTTATATGCTTTTAGATGTTTTATTTTGTTTCGTTGGGCTTTTTTTAACAATATTTTAACTTTTGAGAGCTTATTTTGTCTTTATTACACTTATTTTTATGTTTTTTAACAATTAGAGTTGTATTTTTATGGTTAAATATTTGGTTATTAATTAAATAAGTCGTATCTTTGTAGGGTTATAAATAAGATTTTCAATTAAAAATGGTGGCAACATATAAAATTCAGCAATAAATTATGAATTTCTGTTCAAAAAAAAGAAGAGTTATAATTGAAGTTATCGGAGTTGAAACTAAAAATTTCTGGGAAAATGGGTACTTCAAAAGAATGAAATTACATCAACTTGCTTTTTCATTATTTGACTTTGGTATTTTGCTTTCAGTTCAGTTTTTTACTGATGACTTAGGCAATAAGCCTTTTTTCGGTTTCAGCGTTTACAAATTAATCTAATAAATTGCTGTTCTATCGGCAAGACGGGAGTTTTTATAATATGGTGGCAACATATAAAATTCAGCAATAATACTATATGAAAAATATAAACATATTAAAGGAGTTTGTCTCTTCAGTTCGTGATTTATCTAATATGAAGAGTTTAAGAGATAATTTTGTTGATTTCTTGGATTTTCAATTGTTTTTCTTTTGTGAGAATCCAACAGATGAACAAAGAAAATGGTTTTTGAATGAATCAAAATCTAAACTTGAGCCTTATAAAAAGGCAATGTTATTATTTGGTGATGGTTCTGAAAATTATGTAGATGTTTTGGGAGAATTTTTCATGTTACATATAACTAAAGGAGAAAAGGGGCAATTTTATACCCCTCAATATGTTTGCGAATTTATGTCTGCAATTGTAGAAGATAAAGAAAATTGTAATCATTCTGTTTGTGATACCTGTTGTGGTAGCGGTCGTATGCTCCTGGCAAGTGCTAAAAATTCAGACAATCCACATATCAAACAATATTATGCAAATGATATTGATATTATATGTGTGAAAATGTGTTTGTTAAACTTACTTGTCAATTCTCTTTCTGGTGTAGTTACTTGGGGCGATGGTTTAGTTCCTTTATGGATGGAGAGTAGAGATACTTTTATTCTCTCAACAAAAATGATTTACATTGATAGTAAATTTGTCAATGTTCCACAATACAAACAATACTCAAAGGAAGAAACTAAAGATTTATTTCTTTTTCCTGAGCCAATTCCAAATCCTGAAAAATCAATAATAAAGCCTTCTTTTTCTCAGATAGAATTTACGGAAAAAGTTTTTCCTATTGCAAAAGGTGAACAGCTATCATTATTTTGATAGCTGTTTTTTTTGGTGGGTTTTATTTTTTATTATACTTTTGCCTTCTCATATTATAATATGGTGGCAACATATAAAATTCAGCAACAAAATAATGATAAAAATTCATAGAAAAAGAATTGCAAAAAGAATTATTGAGCTGAGGACACAACACGAGATAACTCAACAACAATTAGCAGATGCAACAGAATTAAGTCTAAATACTATTATTGGTCTTGAAGAGGCTCGTTTTTCTGTTAATGTAGATGTTTTAGAAAAGATTGCATCTTGTCTTGGCGTAAAAGTCGACTTGGTCTAAAAAAAATTCGCCAAAGGCGAAACCGTGTTTTTTTTATTTTTTTTATTGCATACGCCAATTTATAAAATATAGCATAATGAATGGATAAACAAAGCCATTCGGTTTTATAAAGAAAATCAAAATTAGAGAAGAGCAGTTTTATACTGCTCTTTTTTTATCCTTTTTTTTTGCAACGCTCACTTCTAATTTTGTTCTATGGAAGTAGAAGAAAAATTTATTCACATTAGAGATGTTCTAAAGGATTTCGATAATGAAACTGATGTTGAAGGAAATGCTCGGTTTCATTCTCTTGTCTTTATTACTCTATCTGGAGAGATTCATCGCATTGAAAAAGCTTGTCGAAGAGCTTTGCCTCAAAGAGTAGCAAATGTTAAGACTTTGCGAAATTGCTGTGATGAATCTACTGGTAATATGTGTCTATTTAATTTTCGTCTTCTTATTGGCTTTAATGGAATGAAAGTAAAATATTAATGATGATTAAACCAGAAGTTATTAAAATAGGTGATTCCTATTGTATTATTCAAGTCGGTAAGTCTTTTTTGGAGCAAACAGATGATTACACAAAGCTTGTTAATGATGCTTTAAGTGGCAATTTATCTTATGCTATGGGTGGCGTGGTTCACCAAAATACAAAAGATGGTTCTGTTGAAGTTTCTCCTTTTGGAATAACAAATTCTTTTCCTTCTCAATTGCTCTCTCTTATCTCAAATGATTATAAGGCTTTACAATTAAACATTTTTAATTCTGATCAAATTTATGGTGCAGGTCCTATTCTTGTGAATAAATATACAAAAGAAGAGGCTTTGGTTAAAGATGTTAAACCTATATATGAGTGGCTTGAAAGTTGGGGGTACAAGTCTTATCTACAAGCTCAGATTGCAGATTATTCAGCATTTGTGAATTGTTATTCTGGAGTAATTCAATCGTTAGGTTCTACAACATCATCTTCTTATTCTCCTGTAATTTCTTCTCTTTATCATTTAGAAGTAGATCAAGTTAGACTTGAGGTAATGGATGATAAAGGAAAGATTAACAATGCAATAATTGGTGATTGGAGCGGAATAAATTGCCGTAATATAAAAACGGAATTTTATAAGCTACCAATGTTTGACATTTCTAATCCTAGGAAAAATAAACTTAGTGTTTACCATGCAAAAAGAAAAGTAAGCGGTTATCCTTATTATTCTTTTCCTGCATATTTTAGTGTATTAGATATGTGGTTGCCCATAGCAAATGCAATTCCAATTTTTCATAAATCACTTTTGGAAAATGGGATAAATGCTAAGTATCACATTGAAATCAGTCAAGAATACATTAATAGTTTAGTTACAGAAAAAAAGAATGCTTGTGCAGGTAATATAGCTAAAATGAATTCTATAACTCCTAAATCCGTATTTAATGAAGAAAAAACACGACTTATGAAGGAACTTACGGATGTAATGAGTGGTGCTAAAAATGCTGGGAAATTCTTTGCCAGTGGTAAAATGTTAGATTCTGAAGGACATTCAATTTCTGTTGTCTCAATTACACCGATAGAAAATAAAATAAAAGAATTGTCTGAAGCTCATTTAAAACTAAATGAACAGGTAAACTCGGAATATTGTTCTGCATTTTCTGTAGATCCAAATTTAGCATCTATCACTATTGGAAGCGGTAAAATGAGTTCTGGTAGTGATAAGCTTAATTCATATAACGTACACCAAAAGACGAAAACGCCTATTCCTCGTGAAGTTGTTTGTGAAGCCGTCAACCACGCTATTAGAATAAATTTTCCAAAAAGTGAGGTTGATTTGTCGTTTAGATCAATTCAACTAGTTAAACAAGAAGAAAATAAAAATGGAGTTGCATAATGAAAAAATTTATTGATGTATTTACAGACCTAGATGATTTTTGCACGTATGTTCCAAACGTTTTAGTTTCAATTGAACCTGTAAAAGTTGAACGAGCTTGCCAAATAGCAATAGACAACTACATTCTAAAAATGTTTGACGTATCAATTTTTGACCGTTCAGAAGAGGAAATAAAGGAATGCTTGCGGAATATAATTGCAAATTATGCAGCTTATGAGATGCAAAAAATTGGAAATGTCGCAATGTCTGATCAAGGTTCTTTCTATTTGGAAGGTGAAAATATGAAGGCAAATTTTGGAGATAAACAAGATGCGTTGGAGCATTTCGCTACTACTGCAGATAATTATCTTGATACTCTCCTATCCATTTGTAAAGAAAAAGGCATTAAAATAAAGGCTAAAATACTTTCTACTTATTTCTCTTCGCTTGAAGAATTTGAACAATTTAAATTTTTATCTGGTTCTTTAAGAACGTTTCTAGCTCTACAACCTCAGATAATGCAAGTTGAAAAGATACATATTTTACCAAGAATAAATTCAATCTCCACTATTCCTGCAGATTTGCTATTTGCAATTCGTGGTTATGTTGCTAATCAAGTTGTATTATCGGCAATGTCACAACTTAGATCTGGGGCAAATGGTTTTATTATTTCTTCATTCATGTCTTCATTAAATCAAAAATGGAATAAGGAAGAAATGCTTGATAGAAAGAAATCTATTGAGGCAGATTTGAACAGTTATTCTTGTCTATTAGAAACTGAACTAAATAAACTTTTTCCAGTCGAAGATTCAATATTTCAAAATTTACCAGAAAATAAAGGCTTTATTTTATAACAATAAATGACAATGGACGAAAATATTTTTATTTGTGATGGTGATATAGAGATAAAATATACTCTTAAGGTTAATGGATTAATTCCATTAATTGGAAGCGTGCCTTTTTACTTGAGATATTACAATCCTAATGATGAAAAAAACTACGTAGAAGCTTCTTTTGATGGAGTAAATTATAAAAATATTACTCCTGAAGGTGATCATTATATTATTGCAATTAAAGATGTACATTTTGTTCCTGGTAGAATGTTTTGTTGGGAAAAGATTGAAGTACCGTCTACATATTTTAGTAATGGAAAGCGAACCGATTCTTCAAGATATGATGTTGGAGAGATAATTCGTGAGGTAGACGGTGAAGAGAACTTGAATAATAATCAAGTAAATTTTGCACAGGGAATTTGGTTTGATTTTCCTACTCAATTTGTCAATGTCCTTCCTAATGTTGGAGAAAGTAATACTATTTATTTTGTTCCGAATGGAATAAATACAGATTTAATGATGAGCTCGGAAATGGGTTGGCACTATATTGGAAATACTAATATAAATCTATCGGCTTATTATACTAAGGTTGACATTGATAATTTACTTAAAGACTATGTTAAGTCGGCTCTTGGGGGCAGATTGCTTAATGAAGATGATATAAGTATACTTAACGATGCTGTTACTAATGATGATCTTACTGACGTACTTAAAGACTATGTTATTGCAGGCGAAGGAGAGCGTCTTCCTACTGAATTGGAACTTTCTATACTTGATGATGCTGTTACTAATGATCATCTTTCTGAAACTCTTAAAGGCTATGTTCCTGCTAAGGCGGGTGAAAGAATGATTTCCGATGAGGAAGGAGACATTATTGGAGATGCTGCAACTAAAGCAGAAATTACCGATGCATTAACCGCATATTCAGAAACAAAAGAACTAACAACTATTGAAAACATTAATATAAATGAGTTACAAGTTTTTAAAGTTAGAGATGAGAAAAAAAATGTAGAATTAAGACTTCCAATATCTGTATTACTTAATGCTGCTAAAGCTGCTAATTTGCAAACTGAGAATCCTTTATTTGGAGAGCAAGACGGTAAGCACAGTATTTATACTTGTAATTCCGCCTTTGTTCTTGGCACAACTTCAGTATGGATAAATGGCAAAAAATACTTTCGTGATAAACAATATGTTGAAGTGGATGACAAAACAATACAATTAACAAATTATCTACCAGAGCCTACAGATACATTATATATTGAGGGTTATTGGCAACAATAATATAGTTATGGCTGAAAAAGATTACAGATTTAACGCAAAGCAACTTAAAAAAGTTAGTCAGGAAGAGGCTGATGAGCTTTTTGACAATGAGGCTATTTCTAAAGAAAAGGTTAGCGGTATTGTAAGCTCAATGCAGGTAAAGCAAATAATTATTACTAATGTTTTGCCACCGATTGAAGAACAGGTTGAAGGTGTGTTATATGGTATATATGTGGAATAATGGTAATAATTGGACAAAAAGAGATAGAGCGTTTTGTTATTGACAATCACGACTTATTCGCAATTGTCAATGATAACAAGTTGATTTGGGGGCATTGGATTCTAATTATTCCTGATAATCTTCTTTTCAACTTAGTAAATGAAGAAAAAACATACAAGGTTTCTTGTGTAGCAGAATGGCAAATGGAAGATGTCTTTGCAAGTGATGCTGGAAGATAATTTGATAATAAAACTGAAATAAAATATTATGGCACAAATAGGTAAATTTGAGATCACACCGAATGTTGGTGCAGCCGGCACAACGCAGATAAGTGCAAAATTGGCTATTGCAAATACAGGTAGAGCGGCATATATAAAATACGCAAAACACTATATGACAAATGAAACGTCTAAGTTTGCTACTATGACGTTAAATGCAGCTGGCAAACCTGCATTTATGACACTTGGAGAAACTTCTAAAAGTGTAGCGTATAACATAACTAACTCTACATTCAACGTATCAGCCACTAATGCAAGTAAATTCCAACTTGTAAAAGTTAGTGGAAAGGATTTGACGCTTGCCGTAAATAGCGGTTATACAGTGTCTGCTTTAGTTGGAACATTTACAGGAGATCCTGGCAATGCCGCAGAATTTGCAACGCAAATCAAGGTCGGAATTTTGCAAAACAGCACTTCGGCAGAGGTGAGTGCAGTTTATAAAGTACAATTTTGGGATGGTGGTTCTTATACTGATGCCGGAACTATCACATTAACGCAAGCAAGTGCAGATGCTGGCTTAATAATCACAGCAAATCCTTCAACAGTTCCTAACTATGCTAATACAGCAGGTTATAAGGATGTAGTCATTACTTCAAACTTCGCTTTTAACATCGTTGAAAATAACGGTGTAGATGTCAGTTGGTTAAGTTTAACAGACACCACAGGAACTGAAATAACAAGCGGTGCTATCGGTGACACAACTGTAAGAATCAATGTAACTGCTCAAGCGGTTGCAGCTGCTCAACGAAGCACGCAAATCAACTTTAAAAATCCTGTATCGGGAGCAATTTTATTGACTTTGACTATTACGCAAGTTGCGGGTGCTGCAAGGGCTATAAGCTTATCACTTTCAACGCTCTCATTTGCCCAGAATGAAGTAAATGTAGTTAAGAATTTCAATGTTGTTGCTAACGATGACTGGTACAGCGAAGAAAGTGCATCTGCTTAATATTTTAGTGATATATGACTATTGATTGGTTAGAGATAAGTACTATGGATGGTGTCGCTGGTACAACGCAAATAAGTTTACACGCTTTAAGTGCTAATAATACTTTTCAAGATAGAAGCATTACGTTGGATTTCAGAACTACTGCTGATGATGTGAAAAGAGCTACAATAGTTATTACGCAAACTCCGAAAAACTTAATCATTATAACAAGGAACGATATTATAATTGGACATCAAAGCACAAGTATAGGTTATGGACTATAAGGACATTGAAGAATTAAACGAAGAAGCCGAAATTAATGGTGATGAAAAAGTGCCAGTAAGTGGGACAAGTTTTGTTTCATTTAATACTATTAAAGATTGGATACTGAATAGCATCTTAATAGTTAATAGAATTGTCTCCTCTATTCAAAACATCACCATAACGTCAAGATTACAAGTTAATCCTGGGCAAGCAGCTGGAAACTACAATGAAGGAATAAGAGTTGCTAATGCAAGTAATGGTTATAGTCTTGTTAGCTTAGGAGCTGATCCAACAACTAATAGTGGTCTCAACGCAGATGGGAAAGAATGGTTTTGGGTCAAATATCCAAACGGCGAATGTGGCATTATTCCTAATTCCTCAACAATTTCTCTAGGACTAAGAATGGTTAACGGAGGCGAATTATATTGGCGTAATGCTGCTATCCCGAGAGATACGGTGTATGGTAACATAACGACGGTTGTCTCTTACAGTAATGTAATCGCCTTGATGAATGCTAATGCTGCAAATATATATTACTTCAAAATTACTCCAACAGCTAATTATACAATTAATATTACATCACTGACTAATCTAATATCTGACCGAGAATATTCTCTTATTTTATTGGTAACAGCTAATACGTATACATTGACAATTGATGATAGCCGGACAGGAAGAACATTTCAAAATTATAGTTCCGAAGCTCTTATTTCAGTCAAATTTCGAAAAATAGGAACAGCAATAGTAATTACTTATATTACTGCGGTATAGATGCAAATAAATAAATAAATAATAATAATAATCAACATGACAACAACAATTTTCACACCAGAACTAATAAGAGTTCTAACAGTCACATTATTTTTCTATGTTCTTGTTTTAGTTTGCATTTTTGCAGACTTGATTTCAGGAATTAGAAAAGCAAAAAAAAGAGGCGAAGCCAGGACAAGCAAAGGCATTAGAATGACGGTAGAAAAAACAATCTCCTACTATTTATTTTTAATCGTATTTACTGTGCTTGATATGGTCTCGGTAATATGCTGCATACATTCGCTTATTGGCATTCCTATTGCTCCTTATTTCACTGGTATTGGAACTATTATTGTAGCAATTATAGAAGTCATCTCTATTTTTGAAAATGCTGACAGAAAAACGAAAAAGAAAATAGATCAAGTTTCTGACATAGTTAATAGCCTCTATAAAGATGAAAAAATAGTCTCAGCAATAAAGGATGCGGTTATTAATAAAATTAAAAAGGAGGCGGAATAATGAATATAGGACAAAAAGGGATAGACCTAATTAAACATTGGGAATCTTTGCACGATGGAGACCTAACAATGATTGGACTTCAACCAAAAATGTGTCCTTCGGGGTACTGGACCGAAGGCTATGGGAACGTTATTTTAGGTAGTGATGGAAAGATGCTTAAAGGGGAAGCGAATAAGGCTTTAGCTTATAAACTTTCTACAGTTAAAACAGAGAAAGAAGCGTTGGAACAACTTTACAATAATACAAATAAAAATTACGGATTATTTGTTGGGAGTTTGGGCTTGAACCTGACACAAAATCAATTTGACGCATTGACTTCTTTCGCTTATAACTGTGGAAAAAACGCTTTAAGAACCTCTACTTTGTTGAAAGCAATTAAAGCAAAAGCATCTGGTAAGGATATAACTGCCGCTTTTCTTCTGTACAATAAGTCCAATGGAAAAGTAATGCAAGGATTAATAAATAGAAGAAAAGCTGAAGCTCAGCTATTCTTAAGTTAAAACAATTAATAATTAGTAGTATGAAAAAGTATTTAATTTTAGT
>Ga0172378_10005405_pt1 | contig 11924 bp, 14 predicted proteins | sample GrowelOW332metaG_FD_119755 | JGI IMG/M metagenome (GOLD analysis project Ga0172378, IMG submission 119755) | Groundwater microbial communities from an aquifer near a municipal landfill in Southern Ontario, Canada - Pumphouse #3_1 metaG | ecosystem: Environmental > Aquatic > Deep subsurface >... | reverse complement strand
GTATTTCAAGCCAACAAAAAACGTTTTTTATCTTACAATAAGATCGTCTTTTACTTTAATAAATGTCAGATATGACTATTTCTCACAATTTCCATTTTGTTTTTTCAGTCCTTCCACCTCTTTCTGGAGATCGTTCAGTTGCTTGTAAAGTTCTGGTAATCTACGCATTAAAGCTTGTACTTTGAAGTATTTTTTTGCATCCATACTAAGATTTCCCATAAGGGTTTGATTGTCTTTAATATTTCCCAAAACTCCAGTCTTCCCTCCAAGGGCGACTTTATTGCCAATTTTAATATGCCCAGAGATACCAGCCTGACCACCAAACATACACCATTGTCCCACTTTTGTGGAGCCCGCAATGCCCACTTGAGCGCTCATTACCGTATTTTCACCAATATCTGTATTGTGTGCAATCTGTACGAGATTGTCAAGTTTTACACCTTTCCGTAAATAGGTGCTTCCCATAGTAGAACGGTCTATGCAGGTGTTAGCTCCGATTTCCACATTGTCTTCTATTGTCACGATGCCTATCTGTGGTATTTTATCATAGCCCTCTCCATTAGGTGCAAAACCGAAACCATCTGCTCCAATTACACTTCCGGAATGAAGGATTATGTTGTTGCCTATCACGCAATCATGATAGATACTCACATTAGGATAGATAATACAATTTTCCCCCATTTTGACTCTGTCGCCGATAGTGACATTTGGATAAATCTGCGTGCCGTCACCAATCTCGGTCTCATCACCGACGTAGGCAAAAGCACCGATATATACATTATCTCCGATTTTTGCTTTTGGAGAAATAAAGGCGAGAGAGGCGACACCTTGCTTCCTGGGCTTCATGCTTTCATAAAGTTGAAGTAATTTTGCCACACTGTCACGAGCGTCTTTAACGCGGATAAGCGTAGCCTTGACAGGCTGCTCTAGTGTAAGAGATTCTTCGACCAGTACTATTGTTGATTCTGTGTCGTAAATGAAATGAGTGTATTTCGGATTAGCCAAAAACGAGATTGCTCCCGGTTTACCTTCTTCTATTTTAGCAAAAGTGTTTATTGTGGCATTTTCGTCGCCTACAACATTTCCTTGTATGAATTGGGCAATTTGTTTTGCAGTAAACTCCATATATGAATCGATTCATTGAATTTATAATTCTGCAAAGATAGCAAAATTTATTTAAAAACGTTGATAACAAAGGTAATATTTACGTATTTTTTTAGATAATAGAGCTACATTTAATATTTCGGAAGCATCAGTTATATCTTTTATTGTGCCGTCTTTGTAAAGTATTGCAATGTGGTCGTCATTGATATTATACATATCTTTTTGGATAGTATTCACGCTCATCAGATAGCTGGCATCGGCAAAAGAGACATCAGCTTGTTGACAGAGTCTTTTCTGTATTGTGGTGACCTCTTCATCCGAAATTGGATTCTCGTGAATCTCTACCTTGAACAATCTGCGTTCGATGAGGTCTCTGGAAAGAATACTGAGTACCTTGTCATCATTATTTATCCAGACCTTCACGCTGCTCCAAATGTCATTTTCATCAAGTATCTCGTAATTTTTCAAAGCTTCTTCATGGTGAAGAAATATATCGGCATCTACATTGTTATACAAAAAATACCGTAAGGATGGGGGTGCGAATATTTCCTTGCCTGCTTGGGCTAGTTGTTTTGCTCTCAAAAGCACGTTGACCAATATCTTTTCATACCCCACTGTGCTCTTATGTAGATAGACCTGCCAATACATAAGGCGCCTCGTTGTAAGATAATTTTCAATAGAATATATCCCTTTGGATTCCACGACGAGGTTGTCATTAATCACATTGAGCATTTTGATTATGCGTGCAGAACCTATGTTTCCTTCTGTTACCCCGGTAAAGAAACTGTCTCTGCGGAGATAGTCAAGGCGATCCATGTCTAACTGTGAGCTAATCAGCTGATGCAGAAAACGTTTTGGATATTCATCCTTGAATATTTTGATAGCAAGATTAAGTTCTCCATTCATATCCCTGTTGATTTCATCCATCATAATGAGGGATATTTCTTCATGTGAAATGCCATGTATGAGAGTATTCTCGAGAACATGAGAGAACGGTCCATGGCCTATGTCGTGCAGGAGAATAGCTGCTTGTACAGCTTCCGCCTCACTATCAAAGATGAAAACACCTTTCTGTCGGAGTGACATAATAGCTTCACTCATCAGATAGAAAGCACCAAGTGAATGCTGAAATCGAGTGTGTTGTGCCCCTGGATACACTATACTTGCAAGACCCAGTTGCTTTATCCGTGTGAGCCTTTGCATTAAAGGGTGGTTCACGATATTAAGAAGTAAGCCGCTTGGAATTTGTATAAACCCAAAAACGGGGTCGTTTATAATCTTGCTATTGCCCAATTTTTTCTATTTCTTTTGCCATTTGTTGCTGTAATTCTTTTGCTTTCTTTGCGGCAGCTTGAGCAAAATCTGTTCCACTGCTGGCATAGATAATACCTCGGGAAGAATTAACAAGCAATCCACAATCTTTGTTCATGCCATACTTGGAGACCTCCTGCAGACTTCCGCCCTGTGCACCTACACCTGGGACAAGTAGAAAATAGTTAGGTGCAATTTTGCGTATATCTTGAAACATAGAGCCTTGCGTAGCTCCGACTACATACATTATATTTTCCTCATTACCCCATTCTTGGCTTTTTCTTATTACTTTCTCAAAAAGTCGGGTACCATCTTTGTCCTCCAGGAGTTGAAAGTCTTGGGAACCTTTATTGGATGTAAGAGCAAGGAGAATTACCCATTTTCCATCGTATTCAAGGAATGGCTTCACGCTATCTTCTCCCATGTAAGGGGCTACGGTTAGTGCGTCAAGGTCATATTCTTCAAAAAATGTGCGGGCATACATTGTTGAAGTGTTTCCTATATCTCCACGCTTGGCATCTGCAATGATTAAATGCGAGGGATAGTATTTCTTCAAATAGTTGACAGTCTGTTCAAAAGCTATCATTCCTCGGACGCCCATACTTTCATAAAAAGCGAGATTTGGCTTGTAAGATACGCAATAAGACGCCGTTGCATCAATGATGTCTTTATTGAATGAAAATATAGCATCACGATCATTCTGAAGGTATGCTGGAATTTTTCTGTTATCCGTATCTAACCCAATGCAGAGAAAGCTCTTCTTATGAAATATTTCTTTTATTAATTCTTGACGTGTCATTATTTCTGAATTTCAGTTCTTGGAAGTTCTTTGCTTTCTTCAGAATTTCGTTTGGTAGATGTCATACGGTTGATAAACTCTTCTGCCTGAACAGTTTTCTCGTCTTTATCTTCCTTGTTTTTAATTGAAAAACGTAGTGCCATATTTTTTTAGCTTGAAGTTGATTATATATATTTTAGATTTCTGATTCTTTCAGTTTTTCTGCATTTTCCGCAATGATCAAAGCATCAATCATGTCTTGTATATTTCCATTAAGAAACCCTTGTAAATCATGTGTTGTATAGCCAATACGATGGTCTGTTACACGCCCTTGAGGAAAGTTGTAGGTGCGGATTTTAGCAGAACGGTCGCCAGTAGAGACGAGGCTCTTGCGGCGCGAAGCTATATCATTTACATATTTGGAATGCTCCTTGTCATAGATGAAGGTATAGAGGCGACTCAGGGCGCGTTCCTTGTTCTTGGGTTGGTCACGTGTCTCAGTACATTCGATAAGAATTTCCTCCACTTCTCCAGTATTCGGGTTCTTCCACGGATATCGCAGGCGAACCCCCGAACTCACCTTGTTTACATTCTGACCACCAGCTCCTGAACTGCGGAAGGTATCCCATTTGATATCGCCTTCATTGATATGAACTTCAAACTTGTCTGCTTCCGGGAGTACTGCAACGGTAGCGGCACTGGTGTGCATGCGACCTTGCGTCTCTGTGGTTGGAACTCTCTGCACCCGATGTACACCTGATTCGTATTTCAATATACCATAGACACTATCTCCTGTCACAGCGAAGTCAATTTCCTTGAATCCGCCTACAGCACCATCAGAAACGCTCGTTACACTAAGTTTCCAGCCCTTTGATTCAGAATATTTGTTGTACATATTGAAGAGGTCACCAGCAAAGAGACAGGCTTCGTCACCTCCCGTCCCCGCACGAATCTCCATCTGAACATTTTTGGCATCCTCGGGATCTTTTGGCACGAGTGCCATTTTTATTTCTTCTTCAAGATCTGGCCGTGCTCTTTCATTCTCCTGTAGTTCTTCACGAGCCATCTCTTTCAGATCAGTATCAGCTTCGTTGGAAAGTATGTTTTTTGCCTCCTTGATGGCATTCAGACAGGTAATGTATCTCTTCCTGGCATCCATGATGTCGCCCAGTTCTTTATATTCCTTTGTAAGCTTTACGTATCTTTGCTGGTCATTGATCACGCTTGGATCAGTAATCAGTGTTGACACTTCCTCAAATCGGTTTTCCAAACCGTCCAATTTCTCAAGTATGCTGTTATTTTCAGACATTTTTTTTTATAATTTATTACCAAATATGTGATAGCATTAAAAAAGAAGCCTACAATTATCTCTTTTTATAAATATCTCTTTAAAATCTTCTTTTCTTTAAAGATTATCGACATCAAAATCGTTAATTATAGATGTCCTGATAAAACAGACTGATTTACCGAACAAAACAGGCTGAATCGTCTGGTGAAACAGGCTGTTTTGTCTAGCAACTCACGACAAACTACATAATAGAGAGTCTTCTGTATTATTATCTTCTTTTGTTTTCTCACTCCTTTTCGAGTATCTTTATGAAAGTTTCTCATAATAGAGATCTTCATTATTGATATTTGAAAGTTCCAAATTCCGATTTAATGGTAAGGCTTCTTGTGCCTTCTTCAATATGCCCGATAATCTTGGCATCGATATTAAATTCCTTACTGATGGCGATTATTTGCTCTGCCACCTCTGGACGTACATAGATTTCCATGCGATGCCCCATATTGAATACCTGATACATCTCTTTCCATTCAGTACCGCTGCATTCGTGAATAATCTTAAAGAGTGGAGGTACAGGAAACATATTATCTTTTATAACTTTGCAGTTTTCGCCTACGAAATGCAGCACCTTGGTTTGCGCGCCACCAGTGCAATGGACCATTCCGTGAATTTCAGTGTGCAATTTATCTAATATTCTCTTGATGACTGGCGCATATGTGCGAGTAGGAGAGAGTACGAGCTTTCCTGCATCTACAGGGACCTCATCTACTTTTTCCGTGAGATGATACTTGCCACTGTATACTAATTCATCTGGTACAGCATGGTCGTAACTTTCAGGGAATTTTTCCGCGAGATATTTTGCAAAGACATCATGACGCGCAGAAGTGAGACCGTTACTTCCCATTCCACCGTTGTAGGACGTCTCGTAAGTAGCCTGCCCTGTTGAGGATAGACCCACGATTATGTCTCCAGGACGGATATTCGCATTGTTGATTACATCCTTGCGCTTCATTCGACAAGTCACGGTGGAATCGACTATGATGGTTCGAACCAAGTCGCCAACATCTGCCGTTTCCCCACCTGTTGGCCAAATGCCAATGCCCATGTTGCGCATATCGGAAAGCAGGTCATCTGTGCCATTAATAATGGCAGAAATAACTTCTCCAGGCACGAGCATCTTATTGCGGCCAATAGTACTTGATACAAGTATGTTGTCCACAGCCCCTACACACAGAAGGTCGTCAGTATTCATTATTATGGCATCCTGTGCTATTCCTTTCCACACATTCAAGTCACCTGTTTCTTTCCAATACATATAGGCGAGCGAAGACTTTGTTCCAGCTCCGTCGGCATGCATAATGTTGCAGTATTCCTCATCACCACCAAGGATGTCTGGGATAATCTTGCAGAAAGCTTGTGGATAGAGACCTTTGTCTATATTCTTGATGGCATTGTGTACATCTTCTTTTGCGGCGCTTACACCGCGCATCATATATCGATTGTCCATAATTCTAGTTTTGTTATTTTCCATTCCAAAATTCCCATGAGGCGAAAGCTTGCAACAAAAGCATTTCTAAGCCATTTACCACAGTGGCTCCATATTTTTTCCCATTCTTCATGAAGAGTGTCTCATCAGGATTATAGATAAGGTCATACAATAAGGTATGAGTGCTCATTGCCTCATAAGGGAGTTTTGGACACTCATTGGCGTGAGGATACATACCGACTGGCGTGCAGTTGACAATTACTTTATACTCCCGAATAACTTCTGGAGTTATGTCCTCATATTGTATAGTATCCTGTTTTTTAAATCTGCTGACAAATAACGTTTCTAATCCAAGAGATTTCAGGCCATAGTTTATTGCCCTTGAAGCGCCTCCCGTTCCAAGTATCAATGCTTTCTTGTGTGATGGCTCGAGCATTGCTTCAATGCTTTTTACAAACCCGATAACGTCACTGTTGAAACCTTTAAGTATTGTTTTGCTGCCAGAATGGGTAACTCTGATTACATTGACAGCTCCTATAGCACGGGCTTCAGGCGATATCATGTCAAGATACTTCATTACCTGTTGCTTATAAGGGATTGTAACATTCAATCCCCGCAAATTCGGATTAGATTCAAGAATCTCAGTGAGGCTGGTGATGTCAGGAATCTCAAAATTCTCATATGCCGCATCAATCTTTTCATTTTGAAACTTTTCATTGAAGTAACTTATCGAGAAAGAGTGCCCGAGTGGATATCCTATAAGTCCGTATTTATCCATAATATATACTATTTAGTTGCCATATATACAGTGCAGATTCCGAAAGTTAGGCGCTTGAAAGATGTTTCTCTGAATCCAGCTTTCTTCAGAATTTCCATCATGCGTTCGCCTTGTGGAAAGGCTTCGATGGTAGACGTAAGATATTTGTAAGCACCTTTATCTTTGCTGATAAGATTGCCATAGAGAGGGAGGATGGTGTGGCTGTAGAACCAGAAAAGTTGCTTCATAGGTAAGTGCACTGGGGTAGTGAGCTCTGCAATGCTCAGATGCCCATTCGGCTTCAATATCCTGCACATTTCTGAGAGCCCTTGGTCGAGGTTTTGGAAGTTTCGGATGCCAAAGGCGGCCGTTACGGCATCGAAACTTTCTGAAGGTAGAGAGAGAGCCATGCAATCTTCCTTTTGGAAGCTGATAATGTTGTCGAGTTTTTTTTCTGCTACTTTCTGTTTTCCTATTTCCATCATACCTTCGGAGAGATCCGCCCCAATGAGTTTCTGTGGATGCAGTATTTCTGCTGAAAGAATGGCAAAATCACCTGTTCCCGTAGCAATATCGAGGATTGTCTGAGGTGCATATGGAGCCAGTTGTTGAATAGCCCTGCGCCTCCATCCCTTGTCGATGTTCCACGAGAGATGGTGGTTGAGGGTGTCATAAGTGGGAGCTATGTTATCAAACAGTTCTTCCACTTGCTTTCCTTTTTCTTCCATGCCACCGTAAGGCAATATTTCTTCTTGCTTGTACATCTTAATTAGATTCTTTCATCTTTTTGGAATTCTACACAGTTTTTCAAAGATTTTCCTTTTCACTTATTTCCTCATTGCTAGATATTCCTTGACATTCTTCTCAATTCTGGTAGCAATGTCGCTTTCTTCGGTAGCCTTGTCAAACTTTTCACCGGTGATATGCTCATATAGTTCGATGTATCGATCGCTCACGCTTTCAGCGTATTCATCTGTGATTTCAGGCATTGTCTGCCCGGGTTCATTCATAAAGTTGTGTTCAATGAGCCACTGGCGTACAAATTCCTTTGAAAGTTGTTTCTGTTCAGTACCATTAGCAAACTTTTCCTCATAACCATCGGCATAGAAATAGCGACTTGAATCAGGCGTGTGGATTTCATCGATGAGATATATCTTTCCGTCGCGTTTGCCAAATTCATATTTTGTATCTACGAGTATTAAACCTTGTTTGGTAGCGATCTCTTGGCCACGCTCAAAAAGTCGTCGGGTATAGTCTTCCACAATAGCATAGTCTTCTGCTGACATGATACCTTGTGCGATGATTTCTTCTTTCGAGATATTGAGGTCATGACCGGAATCTGCCTTGGTAGTAGGAGTGACGATTGGCTCCGGGAAGCGTTCATTTTCCTTCATTCCTTCTGGCAACTTTACACCGCAGAGTTCCCGACATCCATCCCTATAAGATCTCCAAGCTGATCCTGTTAGAATAGAGCGGATAATCATCTCAACACGGAATCCTTCGCATTTCAGTCCTATAGTTACCATCGGATCTGGAGTGATGAGTTTCCAGTTTGGGCATATATCACTTGTGGCATCGAGAAATTTGGCTGCTATCTGATTGAGGACCTGTCCTTTGAAGGGAATACCTTTAGGCAGGACCACATCAAAAGCGGAGATTCTGTCCGTTGCGACCATTACAATGAGGTCGTTGTTTATGTCGTACACATCGCGTACTTTGCCGTGATAAACACTTTTCTGTCCATCGAAATGGAAATCGGTTTTTGTTAATGCTTTCATTGCTTTTATGTATGTTTAATCTTTAAATTCAATATTTCTTTCCGAATTGATTTTTTTGTCGTAGGCCTCATAGGCATTAACGATGCGCGTGACGAGCCTATGCCTAACAATGTCCTTTTTGTTGAATTCTACGACGGAAATACCATCTATACCACTCAGTATGTTCAATGCCTCACGAAGTCCACTTTTCTGTTCATGGGGGAGGTCCACCTGTGTCAGGTCTCCGGTGATGATCATCTTCGTGTTCCACCCCATACGCGTGAGAAACATGCGTATCTGAGCTGGCGTGGTATTTTGTGCTTCATCAAGTATGACAATGGCATCGCTCAGTGTACGGCCTCTCATGAAGGCCAGAGGAGCTATCTGAATGACATGTTTATCCATCATATCCTGCAACTTCACAGCAGGAATCAAATCTTCAAGGGCATCATAGAGAGGTTGTAGATATGGGTCTATTTTGTCTTTCATGTCACCTGGAAGAAATCCGAGCTTTTCTCCGGCTTCCACAGCTGGACGAGAGAGGATGATTTTCTTTGCCGTTTTCTCTTTTAGGGCTTTCACAGCGAGGGCGATACTGAGATATGTTTTGCCTGTGCCCGCAGGACCTACGGCAAATATCATATCATTTTTTTCAAAGCTGTCTATAAGTATTTGCTGGTTTTCGGAACGCCCTTTTACGGGTCTTCCAGAAATAGAATAGACGACAGTCCCTTTTACTGCATCAGCCTTTGTATGCTGACCTTTCACGATGTCGAGAATATCCTCCTCACTCAGAGAGTTGTATTTCAGTACGTGTAGGCGCATGGCCTCCACATCGATTTCCAATTTCTTCATTTCTTCTCGATCGCCAATCACTCGTATTACATTATCACGAGCGGCTATACGCAACTTTGGAAACAGCGATTTTAGCATCTGCAGATGACCATTATTAACGCCATAGAAGACAACAGGGTCTATTTCTTCGAGTATTAAATGCTTCTCTATCAATGTTTACCACTTAATTTTTGTGCAAAATTACAAAAAAGCACTGACATTTTACAAGAAACTCTCAACTTTTTATTACCTTTGCCTCAAAATTAAGAGAAACATTGGTGATTCTTACCTTAAGAGTGGTAACTGATTCTTAGCATTTGTCCGTTCTGCCAGTAAGACAATCATGGTTTTTCTTAGATAGGGTAGCACATCCAAGAAAGCTCGCGAAATTAAGTTTAAAAATGAAGATAACTAAGAAAAAATTTTTGCAAGGATTTGGCATTGTGGTGATAATACTCGGAATGGTGCGTTGCATATTTCCACAAATGGCTTATACAAGTAAGCAAAGAGCAGAAATTAACAACGAATCAGTGGGATTAGACATGGTCAAATTGACAGGCTCAAGTTCTGTTGAGAATGTTATGAAGAAAGCCGAAAAGCCATCACAGACGGACACTGTAATTCCTTTAAAAGGGGGAATTACGTCAAGATTTTTTAATGTAGATGGTACTCTTGTTAAGAATCATATATTCAGTGTTCCGAATTTTGAGCGCACTTTCCCTGATCAAAACGATGTACAGTTGGCAGTTGCCCAGAAATTGGGAGTCCAGCCAGTTAAAGATCGCAAAGAAGCAGAGAGTCGCAAGTCGGAATTGGTGTATGTAGGGGCCAATCCTTATTTTTACATTGACAAATCACGTTATTCTATACCTTATCTTGTACCTAATGCTTCCAATCTTCTTCAGGATATTGGTCGCAGTTTCTACGATAGTCTGGTCGTTAAAGGAGTTCCATTGCACAAAGTTATTATCACTAGTGTAATGCGTACGCAGTCGGATGTAAGTAAACTGCGTAATCACAATAGCAATGCCACACAGAACAGTTGTCACATGTATGGTACTACATTTGATGTAGCTTATAACCGTTATAAGACAGTGGAAATACCTGGGGAAAATCTTCGTAAGGTTCGTAATGATACTCTCAAATGGATTCTCAGTGAAGTGTTGTGTGATATGCATAAGCAAAACCGCTGCTATATAAAATATGAGGTACATCAGGGTTGTTTCCATATTACAGTAAGATAGGTGGAATGAAAGGTGGAGTCATACTGCAAAATATAACATTATCAATTTTATCTTGAAAAAATCTGTTCATTAGGTTAGGAATTTCTATTTTCATGTGTATTATGATAAAATGATACAGAAAGAACGAATAGAGCAATTGTTTCGGAGTTACTATCAAGAGATGTATCGTCTGGCCAGGATATTTCTCCATGATAATGCTGAGAGCAAGGATGTCGTAAGCGAAGTCTTCTGCAAATTGATGAACAGAGGCAATGATTTGGAAACAAATAAGGAGCGTGCATTTCTGATGACAAGTGTGCGTAATCGCTGCCTGAACACCATTCGCAATCGTAGTCTTCAACAACGCATCCAGCGACTCTATTTCCTTGATGTGCAGACCAATATTTGTTCTGTAGAAATCATGGAGGAAGAGTTGAACGCAATCAGCTATTGTATTGATACAGAAATGCTTGAGGTAGATCGTCGCATCCTCTTACTTCACTACCGTGACCATCTCACTTATAAAGAGATTGCTCAACGTGAAGAAATCAGTGATGTTGCTGTTTACAAGCATCTGCGCAAAGCTCTTGATGTATTACGCAATTACTTAAAAAAGCAAGATGAAAATGGATAAGATTGAACAACTCATAAAGATGATGGAGTCTCCTGAGGAATATTCGGAGACACAATGGAATGATATTCTCAGCGATAAGGATTGCCTGGAATATTATCAACTCATGTCGAAGACCGACAATGCTGTAAATGACACTGACATTTCAGATGAAACAGTAGAAAAGGAATGGGACAATTTCGAGAAGAAGTTTACAAAGAAAAGCAACATTAGCAAGAATCAAAATTCTTTTAAAATTATTAGAATTGCCGCTTCCATCATAGGTATATTACTCATATCCGGCATTGCCTATGCTGCTTTATTTTCTTTAATAGGTGGAAGAAAATCAGTGCCTCAGACAATAAAGGTCAATACGCTTACAGCAAAGGCCATAAAGAAAGGCACAGTAAGGACCGACACAATAAAGGCAGGTGCTAAACTTCCTGCTATCAAGCAATATGATGATGCAACGCTGGGATCTATTCTGAGTGATTTGGCTACCTACTATAATATAAAGGTGGAATATCGAAATATCAATGCTCGCAAGTTGCGCCTATTTTATAAATGGGACCAGTCATTGGACGTAGCAACAGTAGTTGATCAATTGAACAATTTTGAAAAGTTCCATCTTAATCTTAATGGTCAGACACTGGCTGTTGAATAAAACTACATATAAGAATGAAAAACCTTATTACAATATTTTTTCTGTGCAGTATTACTTTGGCAGTAAGTGCACAGAATATAAATCACAATTTCCAGAATGTATCTATGTCAGATGT
>Ga0172378_10005404_pt1 | contig 11925 bp, 11 predicted proteins | sample GrowelOW332metaG_FD_119755 | JGI IMG/M metagenome (GOLD analysis project Ga0172378, IMG submission 119755) | Groundwater microbial communities from an aquifer near a municipal landfill in Southern Ontario, Canada - Pumphouse #3_1 metaG | ecosystem: Environmental > Aquatic > Deep subsurface >... | reverse complement strand
AAGAAACAGGGCATTCCTACAGAGTCCTATATTCTTTGTCGTACTCCAGATGAGGCAGAAAAGGCCTATACTACTTTAGGTAAGAAGCAGGTTATGGTGAAGGCGCAAGTACTTACTGGAGGACGGGGAAAAGCGGGAGGTATACAAAAGGCCTCTTCAGTAGAAGAAACCAGGATGCAAGCAGAGAAGTTGCTGGGGTTATCTATTCGGGGGTTACCTGTACAGGAGCTGATTGTGAGTGAGGCAGTAACTATTGATGCAGAGTTTTATGTGAGTTTTGTGATTGATCGCAAGCAGAAAAGCGTGTTATTAGTTATGAGCCGTGAGGGAGGAATGGATATCGAACAGGTTGCTAGAGAGACGCCTGATCGTGTGTTGAAGTTTGCTATAGATCCATTGCTTGGTATTCCTGATTATTTAGCTCGTTACTTTATAACTCAATGCGTTGAAGAACCATCGCTGTGGGCATCAGGTGCTGTTTTGTTACAGAACTTATATAGACTTTTTGTTAAGGAGGATGCTTCTTTAGTTGAGATTAATCCGTTAGTAGTGACTCGTCAGAAACAATGGTTGGCTATTGATGGTAAAATGGTTTTAGATGATAATGCACGGTTTAGACACATTGAACATGAGGCTTTAGCACATTGGACCGAGCAGGAGAAAAAAGAGCAAGAGGCTAAGAAAAAAGGTTTTAGTTACCTCTCTTTAGATGGTAATATTGGGTGTGTGGTGAATGGTGCGGGATTGGCCATGGCTACTTTGGATAGATTAACGGATTTTGGCGGACGTCCCGCTAACTTTTTAGATATTGGGGGGAGTTCACATTCAAAAAAAGTAAAGGAGGCTATGGAGTTGTTGTTAAGAGATACTGCTATTAAAGGAGTCTTTATTAATATTTTCGGAGGAATTACACGTTGTGATGATGTAGCAATGGGATTGCTAGAGGCTTTTAAGGAGTTGAATAACGAGATTCCTATAGTGGTTCGATTGACAGGAACTAACGAGAAGGAAGGAAAAGAGTTGTTGTGCGGAGGCCCGTTTTTAGTAGTTGATGGAATGGATGAAGCGGTTAAAAAAATTGTAAATCTAGTAAATAAAGCAGGATGAGTATATTAATAAATAAGCAGACTCGATTGATTGTGCAAGGGATTACAGGACGTGATGGTCGTTTTCATGCGAGCAGGATGAGAGCATATAACTCTTCGATTGTAGTTGGAGGTGTTTCTCCTTATAAAGGGGGAGAAGTAGTGGATGGACTACCTGTGTTTCATTCAGTTTTTAATGCAGTAAAGGAGACCCAAGCAAATACTTCTATTATTTTTGTTCCTGCTCCTTTTGCTAAGGATGCTATTATTGAGGCTGCAGATGCAGGTATTCGTTTAATTATATGTATAACAGAAGGGATACCTACTTTAGATGTTATTGATGCGTATCGTTGGGTACAACTCAAAGGTGCTCAATTAATTGGACCAAATTGTCCAGGATTAATTACTCCTAATGAATGTTTAGCTGGTATTTTACCGGGAAATATTTTCCAAAAGGGTTCTATAGGAGTTATTAGTCGAAGCGGAACGTTGACTTATGAGGTAGTTCATGCATTAACAAAACAAGGAATGGGGCAATCTACGGTAGTCGGTGTAGGAGGTGATCCTGTGGTAGGGCTCTATTATAAAGAATTACTAGCATTGTTTGAAGCGGATGAGGAGACAAAGGCTATGGTTTTAATAGGAGAGATTGGGGGAAATGCAGAAGAGGAAGCGGCCGCTTTTATTGCTCAGAGTATTTCTAAGCCTGTAGTAGCCTATATTGTAGGCAGAACGGCTCCACCTGATAAACAGATGGGACATGCGGGAGCCATTATTTCAAGTGGTGAAGGTACGGCTCAAGAAAAAATAGATGCTCTAAAGGATGCAGGAGTTTCTGTGGCTTTGTCTCCTTCTGAAATCCCTCTGTTATTAAATCAAAAAATGGTAAGTTCTCGTTAAGTTAATATTAAGAGGTTTATAGGTACAGATTAAGTTTCTATATTTTTAAGGTGGGATAAGAAAGTAAAAGATAAACAAATACAGTAAAATAAAAAAGCCTTCTAAACAGAAGGCTTTTTTATAGTATAACTATTCTAAATCTTTTGTGATTAGGATAGTCTATTTTTATTATTTGCTAGCTGTTGAAATAGCAACTGCTACAGCAACGGTAGCACCTACCATAGGATTATTACCCATTCCTAAGAAACCCATCATTTCAACGTGAGCAGGAACAGAAGAAGAACCAGCAAACTGAGCATCACTATGCATACGACCCATTGTGTCGGTCATACCATAAGATGCAGGTCCTGCAGCCATATTATCTGGGTGTAAAGTACGTCCAGTACCACCACCAGAAGCTACAGAAAAGTATTTCTTGTTCAACTCCATGCATTCTTTTTTATAGGTACCAGCTACAGGATGTTGGAAACGAGTTGGGTTAGTAGAGTTACCTGTAATAGATACATCTACGCCTTCGTGGTGCATAATAGCAACTCCTTCACGAACGTCATTTGATCCGTAGCATTTTACATTTGCACGAGCACCTTTAGAATATGCTATCTCTTTTACAACAGTAAGTTCTGATGTATTATAATTAAAGTCTGTTTCAACGTATGTAAAACCATTGATACGAGATATAATTTGAGCAGCATCTTTACCTAGTCCGTTAAGGATAACACGTAAAGGTTCTTTTCGTACTTTGTCTGCATTCGCAGCTATTTTAATTGCACCTTCAGCAGCAGCAAAAGATTCGTGTCCAGCTAAGAAAGCAAAACATTTAGTTTCTTCGCGTAGTAAACGAGCTGCTAAGTTTCCGTGTCCTAATCCTACTTTTCGATCATCAGCAACTGATCCTGGAATACAGAATGCTTGTAATCCCAAACCAATGGCTTCAGCAGCAGTTGCTGCATCTGTACATCCTTTTTTTATAGCAATAGCAGCACCAGCTACATATGCCCATTTTGCATTCTCAAAGCAGATGGGTTGAGTTTCTTCGCAAATAGTATAAGGATCGATGCCTAATTTGTCACAGATTGATTTTGCTTCATCGAGATCTTTAATCCCGTTATCATTCAATACTTTATTGATCTTGTCGATACGACGACTATAACTTTCAAATAATGCCATATTATGTTTCCTCCTTATTATTCTTTGCGTGGGTCAATGTGTTTAACTGCACCTTGCTCTTTAGTAAAGCGTCCGTATGTTCCAGTAACACTTTTTAAAGCTTCATTTGCATCAGTACCTTTCTTGATCTCTTCCATGAATCGGCCCATATGAACAAACTCATATCCACAAATTTCGCTATTTTCGTCTAATGCAATTTGTGTAATGTATCCTTCCGCAGTTTCAAGGTAACGAGGACCTTTAGCTAGTGTACCATAAAGAGTACCTACTTGGCTACGGAAACCTTTACCTAAGTCTTCTAGTCCAGCACCAATAAGTAATCCACCTTCTGAGAATGCAGATTGTGTTCTACCATAAGCAATTTGTAAGAATAACTCACGCATAGCAGTATTTATAGCATCACAAACTAAGTCAGTGTTTAATGCTTCAAGAAGAGTTTTTCCTGGTAGAATTTCAGAAGCCATAGCGGCAGAGTGAGTCATACCTGAACAACCAATAGTTTCAATCAAAGCTTCTTGTATAATCCCTTCTTTTACATTAAGAGTTAATTTACAAGCACCTTGTTGAGGGGCACACCAGCCCACACCATGGGTTAATCCTGATATATCAGAAATTTGTTTAGATTTAACCCATTTACCTTCTTCTGGTATGGGAGCGGGTCCGTGATTTGGCCCTTGTTTTACAACACACATGTGTTCCACTTCGTGTGAATAAGTCATAATTATAACTTTTTATCAATTAATAAAAAATATGTAGTCATTTTTTTCGTAAGACGCTACAAAGGTAGGGATTTATTTATCAAATCAATTGGTGATTATATAACTTTTTGTGGTCTAAATCAAAATAAAGAAGTACTTTTATTTTGATTTTTAAAAGTAAGGATTGAATTTGTGTTGCTTTCTAACTAATAGTATATATTTGTACTACAATAAATTGTTGATTCACTTTACTATCTAGTTTAGATAGTTTATTGGATTAGAAAAAGGAGAATACTTGGAATAAAAGATTTGCGACTATTTTATGTTTATGTTCATTCGGTATATTTTATGAAAATAGTGCAATACAATAGATATTAAACATGGTTACAATAAAAAAAATAGATTTAGATAGTGCTAAGAAAGAAGGAATGGATGAATTTCTTCAGGTGTTTATTGATTCATATACTTCTGTATTAAACAGTGAGTTAGATGAAAACAATATGGATGTATTAACTGGGGAGCAACATACCTTATTAGCTTATGGGCTATTTAGAGATGAAGTACTACAAGGTGGTTTTTGTCAATTGATTCAGAATGGTTATGGGCCTTATATATTTAATAATCCTTTTGCTAAAGTCATGCGACTTTGGGGTGCTAATGATTTTTCTAAGTTAATTTATAAAGCAAAAGAGATATATGATAAAAATAAAGAGGATTTAGAAAGAGAAAGATCGGATGAGGAATTTATGGCCATGTATATGGATTATGAAGTATTTGATGATTTAGAAGATGTTTTTTTTGAGATGGAGGAGCAAATTACTACTTTAATCTCGGATTATGTAGAGAAGAATTTACCACTTTTTGCAAAAATAGTTTAAATTTCTATGCAGTATATTAATGTAGGTTGCATTTACTTAATAGTACCTGCTAAGGATGGAAGAAAAATCCTTCATAGTTAAAGGTACTAAATAAGAAATTATTATATTTGCAAACATTTAATACTATAAATTATGAAATCTTATCGTTTACCTTTTTTATTTATACTGCTTATTGCTGTATTATCTTTTAGTTCTTGTTTGAATTCAGATAGCGAGTCACAGTTTGATTGGTATGAACCCATGACTGTGAGTGAAGATAGATTAACTATGATAGGTGATTACACCAATAATAGGTATTATATACAGAATTCTGACATATTACAATTGGTTGATAATAATAATGCGCCAACAGGAGAGTATGTAAAAAGAGGTATTTTTTATGTAAAGTTTATGGATGGGGAATCTATAAACGATCAAAAAAAGGAGTATAAAGTTAATATATTCACTTTAAGTGCTTATCCTGTCAAAAATATGACCATGATGTCTGACACTATAGAACATAGTAATAAGTTTTATAAATTGGGCAGGGAATGCTGGGCTGTCAATGGATATATTAATGTGGCCTTTGCCCCTACATATAAATCAGGAGAGAAATTAAGTATTAATGATTTTAATTTATATATTGAAAAAGTAGAAGGGTCGACTATTCATTTGGTCTTAAATCATAATATAAGTGAAGTGGAGAATCCAACTTATTATGAAGACTATTTGTTGATTAGTTTTAAAATGCCTTCGAAGTATGAGGTGTTACACAAGTTTCCTGATTTGGAATTTATAGACCCAAGTAATACTGAGTTAAATCCAAATGGATATAGTGACTTAGTTAATATTAAAGTAACTGCAAAGGGACTTAATGATTCAACTCAGGAAACTAATACATTTCAGGCTAGGTTAGATATGGGATATTAAAAATTATAAGGATTTTGAATTATAAGGAACTTTTTAATAGGGCTTTGTTATTGATTTCCTCCCCTGCAAAAGCATGGGAGGAAATTCTGCTAGATAAAGATAGACATAAAGTTTTTTCTGGATTTGTCTATCCTCTTTTAGGATTAGTAGCGTTTTCTGTTTTCTTAGGCACCCTTTTCACTCATGGATGGGGAGGACCTCAAAGTTTTCAAATAGCGATGACAAGGTGTTGTGCTGTTACTATAGCTTTATTTGGGGGTTTTTATACTTCTGCTTATATATTAAATGGATTATCTGTATGGAAGTTCAATTTAAGAGATGATTTATTGCAGGCACAATGCTTAATAGGTTATTCTTTAGTTGTGACTTTTTCACTGAAAATAATAACAGGTTTATTACCTAATTTTCAAATTGTATCTTGGTTTCTTCAGTTTTATGTTGTATATATTATATGGGAAGGAGCACGAGTTTTTATAAAAATAGATGAAAGTAAAAGGTTATTATTTACATTACTTGCTTCTTTTTTCTTGTTATCTACTCCTTTTATAATAGAGTTTTTATTTAATAAATTAGTATTTATATTAAATTAATGAGCAGTAAAAATATAATAAATATACGAAATAGACGAGCATCTTTTGATTATGAATTAGTGGAACGTTATGTTGCTGGTGTTGTGTTAACAGGAACTGAGATTAAATCGATTCGTCAAGGGAAAGCTAGTTTAGTAGATTCGTTTTGCTACTTTAGCCGTAAAGGAGAACTTTGGGTGAAAAACATGCATATAACAGAGTATTTTTATGGCTCATATAATAATCATGAGGCTAGACGTGATAGAAAACTTCTTTTAACTAAGCGAGAATTAGATAAGCTGCAACGTGAAACAAAAGAGTCAGGCTTTACAATAGTACCTGTTCGTCTTTTTATAAACTCAAAGGGTTTGGCTAAAGTGGAGATAGCATTAGCTCGTGGTAAGAAGCAATATGATAAACGTCAATCGTTAAGAGAACGGGATGATAAGAGAGCGATGGATCGTGCTATGCGATTCTGATCATATCAAATTGAATTATCTTAATGGAGTTTTTGTTTTAAGAAACCATACTATTAAAGTGGATGGTTTAGATTTTATAGTATCTCTGTAAAATAGGGCTCAAGATAACCTTTCTCTATTCTTTTATTTTATCCTGATAAAATTCGTAGCGAGCTATTATGTCTCGCACAAAATTATAGGTTTCTGTTCCACGAAAGTAGCCATGTTTGCAAACTGGATCAGTGAAATATTCTCTATTACTTTTTAATAAGATATACTTTTCAACATTCTCGCTCCAAATATCTTTATTATGACCGTATTTATCTGCAAGTGCACGCGCGTCTAATATGTGACCAACTCCTGCATTGTAAGAACCAAGAACAAATTTTATTCGTTCCTTTTTTTCAAGTTCCTTAAAATATTTTTCAACGGTAGCTATATATTTAGTTGCTCCTTTAATACTCTCTTCTACGTAAAACTCTTTTCCTCGTGGAACTCCCATTGCCCTAGCTGTTCTAGGCATCAGTTGCATCAAACCTTTTGCACCTGCCCACGATACAGCAGTACTGTCAAAGTTGGATTCTGTATATGCTAAAGAAGCTAATAGTTTCCAGTCCCAACCTACTTGAGGAGCATACTTTTTAAAATAATGATCGAAATGTGATATTTTTCCATTTACAATAGAGAGTACTGGTGAAAAGGGAAGGTTTTTGCTACTTTCAAAATATCTTTTAGTGGTTGCAGTGTAAGCTGTTGTTTGAGTACTATTTTTAAACCATTCATTAGCTGCTTTTGCTAACTCAGGACTACCTTTTCTTACAGCCCAAGCCGTACGTTGATCAAAACTAATGATGAGATTAATATCAATGTTGTTATAGTATGTTTTATTAACTTTAGCCACTTCATTGTCAGCTACCGTGTATTGAATATCACCTTTAGATACCATTTGAATTAAATCCTCGGTAGATAAGCTATCAGGATTAATCTTTATTATATCAATACCACCACCTAGTTCAGTATTTAAGTTTATTAATCTTTTATAGTATCGATCAGACATCACATGTACTTTCTTCCCAATAAGTTGAGTGACATCTGTTAGAGTTCCCTTACCTTTTTTTTGGATGATCACTTGATGAGATATAGCTTCCTGCCCACAAAAGTTAACACTATCTCGTTTGTTTTTTGTTATTGGTAAATTATAAGCAATAAGATCACCTTCTCCCTCACATAGTTTATTATATAGTTCGTCAAGGTTTGAGGCGACTTCAATTTTGAGTTTTACATCTAAGTAATTAGCAAATTGTTTCGCAAGCTCATAATGAAACCCCATTTCTTGACCTCTATACATAAAATATGAAGTAGAACCATAAAGAGTTAAAACGACTAGTTCTTTTTCGTTTTTTATGTCTTGTAAATCTCTTATTATAGCTCCATTATCATTTGTTTCCTGTGATCTAGAGGTACACGATAAAAGAATAACACCAAGCATGATACTAAATATATGTAGAAAAGGACTCCTCATTTATTCATTAATCTTCTTACGATGTATTAAATGTTCTGTAATATATTTTGTTAGTATTCTTATCGCTACTTTATTATTTCCACCTTCAGGAATAATTAAATCAGCATATCGTTTGCAGGGTTCAATAAATTGTAAATGCATTGGTTTTAATATTTTTACATAGCGCTGCATTACTGCCTCTGCTGTTCTTCCACGCTCCACAACATCACGTTGAATTACACGGATTAGTCTTTCATCGGGGTCGGCATCGACAAATATTTTTAAGTCCATCATGCCACGAAGTTTTTTATCACATAAAGCTAATATGCCTTCAATAATGATTACTTCTTTAGGTTCTACATGAATGGTTTCTGGTAATCGGGTGCAAGTTATATAAGAGTAAGTGGGTTGTTCTATACTTTTACCTTCTTTTAGCTTTTCTAAATGTTTAGAAAGCAAACTCCACTCAAAAGCATCTGGGTGGTCAAAGTTTATATTTTGTCGTTCTTCTGGTGGAACGTGGCTACTATCCTTGTAGTAAGAATCTTGTGGTAAAAGTACAACTTCCCCTTTCGGAAGGCTTTCTATTATTTTTTTTACAACTGTGGTTTTTCCCGACCCAGTTCCCCCGGCTATTCCGATAATTAACATGTGCAAGAATTTATTTTTGAAAACAAATCGACTATTTTTGTGTTTCTAGTTAATAAGTTTAGAAGATTAAAATTATAACAAAGATAAAATAAAAATTTAATAACATCAATTTATTATGGTTAAGCATATAGTTCTATTTCAATTAAAAGATAGTATATCACAAGCAGATAAAGAAAAAATTGCACAACAATTTAAAGAGGCAATAGAAGCATTACCTGCTGTAATTCCATTTATTCGTTCAATTGAAGTTGGATTGAATATAAACACAGATGAAAAATGGGATATTGCATTGTATAGTGAGTTTGATTCTTTAGAAGATGTAAAGAAATACGCTGTTCATCCTGAACATGTTAAGGCAGGTAAGTTGTTGGCTGAGGTTAAAAAAGACAGGGCGTGTGTTGATTACACGTCAGTATAGATTTATTAAAAGTAAGAGTTAAGAAGTATTATGAATATAAGAAAGTGGTGTTTAACTCTATTAGGGTTATTCTTAATGATAGGATTACAGGCTCAAATACTGGAGCCTGTAAAAGTATCTCAGCAACTGAAGAAGTTGTCTGAGACAGAGTATGAAATCCGATTTAATGTTGATATTGAAGAAGGGTGGCACATCTACTCTACTAATTTAGGAGAGGGTGGTCCTGTATCAGCTTCATTGACTTTTGAAAACACAAAAGGGGTTTTAAAAGTTGGCGACTTAACATTTAAAGGGCATGAGATAGCTGCCTATGATAAGTTGTTTGGTATGGATGTACGTTATTTTGAAAACTCAGTGGAGTTTATTCAGAAAGTACAATTACAAGATGCTAGTTATGTTTTAACTGGTTATTTTGAATATGCTGCATGTAATGATGAAGCCTGTTTGCCTCCAACACAGGTTGAATTTGATTTTTCAAGTGTAAAAGGGGCATCTTCTTCCAAAGAGGGAGTAAGCGGAGTTGCTTCTTTAACCCTAAAAGAAATTAGTACAGATGGTGGTGATTCTAGTCAAGCTCTGAATAATGGTAAAAGTGAATCAACGGCATCAAATGTTGATCAAAAAGACATGGCTTCTTCTTATTGGACTCCCGTGATAAAGGAGCTGCAAGAATTTGGAGAAACGGTGGGAGAAAAGGATAGATCTTGGTTGTATATTTTTATTGCTGGGTTTTTAGGTGGATTTATTGCCTTATTAACCCCATGTGTTTGGCCTATTATTCCTATGACTGTTAGCTTTTTCTTAAAAAGAAGTAAAAACAGAAAACAAGGTATTCGTGATGCCATAATCTATGGTATTTCAATCATAGTTATTTATGTAACATTGGGATTAGCTATCACCTTAATTTTTGGAGCTAGTGCCTTGAATGCTTTGTCAACTAATGCTGTTTTCAATATATTTTTCTTTGCACTTTTAATTTTCTTTGCTGCTTCATTTTTTGGAGCGTTTGAATTAACACTTCCATCTAAGTGGAGTAATGCTGTAGATAGTAAAGCCGATAAAACAAGTGGGTTATTAAGTATATTCTTAATGGCTTTTACTTTATCTCTGGTCTCTTTTTCGTGTACAGGTCCTATTATTGGATTTTTACTCGTAGAGGTATCAACCACAGGTAGCGTTTTAGCCCCTTCAATTGGCATGCTAGGGTTTGCCATTGCATTAGCCCTTCCATTTACCTTATTTGCTCTGTTTCCATCTTGGTTAAGCTCTATGCCTAAATCGGGAGGTTGGATGAATGTTGTGAAAGTAACACTAGGTTTTATTGAAGTGGCTTTTGCCTTGAAGTTTTTATCTGTTGCTGATCTTGCATATGGTTGGCGTCTTTTAGATAGAGAGACGTTTATTGCCTTGTGGATTGTTATCTTTGCTTTATTAGGCATCTATTTATTAGGTAAAATAAAGTTTAAGCACGATGATGAAAATGAAAGAGTGGGAGTTACTCGTTTTTTCCTAGCTATGATTTCATTAGCTTTTGCAGTTTACATGGTTCCTGGACTATGGGGAGCTCCATTGAAGGCTATAAGTGCTTTTGCTCCTCCTATGTACACTCAAGATTTTAATTTATATAATAAGGAGGTACACGCGAAGTTCGATGATTATGATCTTGGCATGGAATATGCTCGTAAAAATGGAAAACCTGTTTTATTAGATTTTACTGGATATGGCTGTGTGAATTGTAGAAAAATGGAGTTGTCTGTTTGGACTGATCCAACGATTAGTAATATTATAAATAATGATTATGTACTAATTACATTATATGTAGATAATAAAACACGTTTAGATGATCCTATAAAAGTACAAGAAAACGGAACAGAACGTACCTTACGTACTTTGGGTGATAAGTGGAGTTATTTACAAAGAAGTAAGTTTGGATCGAATGCTCAACCATTCTATGTTTTGGTAGATAATGAAGGCTATCCATTAAACAAATCTTATGCGTTTGATGAAGATGTATCTAAATATAGAAACTTCTTAGAGTTGGGGTTGTCGAATTATAAATAAAGACTTTAATAAAATATAAAATGAAAAAGGGGCTGCCTTATTAATGGGACAAGCCTCTTTTTCTATTTTTTTAGGCTTTCTCTATTTAAGCTATTTTTAAATAGTGAGAGTATGTGTTTTTGATAATAACTTTTTTAGTTAAAGTCCAAAAAAACGAGATTATAAAATTAGAGTTGGCATTTTCAAAATAAATATTGTTCTTGGAACTAATCATTTAGAAACTTTTCTGTTAGGATTAATAAAGGAGCAACCAGAAAAGAAGGAGTTTTTCATGTTATGCTTTGGCTATAATAAAAAACACCACAAATTAGGTTCACTTTTGACCCCAATACTTCAAAAGTATGTCCTACCTTGTATGCCTTAAAATTCCAAATTGAATATTCTGTAGAGTTTTGAATGTAGCTGGATTCATAAAATGGAGGGGTATTTAGGGTGTAAGTTGTCGTAAATAGCGTAAGGGTTATTTTACATAACTCTTTTTTCTAGCATTAGAAAGAAGGATTTTTTTATGTTATGCTATTGTTATAATAAAAAACACCACAAATTGGGTTCACTTTTGACCCCAATACTTCAAAAGTATGTCCTACCTTGTATGCCTTAAAATTCCAAATTGAATATTCTGTAGAGTTT
>Ga0172378_10005403_pt1 | contig 11928 bp, 9 predicted proteins | sample GrowelOW332metaG_FD_119755 | JGI IMG/M metagenome (GOLD analysis project Ga0172378, IMG submission 119755) | Groundwater microbial communities from an aquifer near a municipal landfill in Southern Ontario, Canada - Pumphouse #3_1 metaG | ecosystem: Environmental > Aquatic > Deep subsurface >... | reverse complement strand
TGCAACTTGACAACGAAATCTGCAAATTGTGCAGCGAAAACTGCAAACTGTCGCATCGTAGGACATCCTTACTCATCCTTTACAAGACCAATTTAGATGGTTTTTGACAGGCTTTCTGCAAATCCGATCACCGAAAACGTCAAATTCTGACAAGATTTCTGCAAATGGATATGCCGATCAGTAATGTTACAACATATGTCTGATTCTTGGTACGGTGGAATTGATGTTATATCATCTCAAAATGCTTGAAACAAGCTTTGATAGTAGCCACTTTATCAGGTGGACAGGGATAGACCCGTCCCTGCTCTGGGTCGTGTACTATCCTGGTGTTAATACCGCACATGGCTTTAACATGTGCAATCCAGCAAGGTTTTGGTGTGAAACCGTAGTTTTCCTTGATCCATTGTGTCATTTGTTTGTAGGTTGCCATAACCTGTACTACTCCTTATTCCATTTATCTAGAGGTTCTAAGCTAGTTGATACTCTAACACTGCTTCCCATCTTCTGGTAGGGTTTAGCATCACTATCCATTCAATTTCTAGGTATAGCCATTCTGCTGAATATAATATATTTCCTTCAAGTCTAGCATAATACTTCCATCCATTCAGACATCATTGTGTCGTTAATATGGATGTGGTTCATATGTATCTCCAGCTTGTAAACTCTGAAAACAGTATAATCGTTTTATGTAATTATGCAAGCGAAAGGGTATGAAAGCCGAAAGGGCAAAAACCTGATCAATCCCATTCCTCAATTACCGTAAGGTAATTGCTCTAGCATGGTCAATCTATCTTCATGCTCAAATCGATCAAATTGCAGGAAGTGTGATCCAATAGAAAAGCCCGGAGGCATACCCCGGGCTTATCATATAGTCATTTTATACTATTTCATCAACAACATTTTTGATGTTTGGGTTCTGTTTGGTGTTGTCAATCTGTAGAAATATACACCGGACGAAACCGATCTTCCATTAGTATCTTTCCCATCCCAGACAATTGAGTGTCTGCCAGCCAACTTGTTTTCGTTCAATAAGGTTCTAACTTTCTGCCCCCTAATATTGTAGATATCCAAGCTGCACATCATTACAGTTGGAATTGAAAATGATATCGTGGTGGAGGGATTGAAGGGGTTAGGATAATTCTGAGCAATATTAACATTATCAGGTATTGAATTCTCTTCAATGCTAAACGTTGCTTCAATTTCATCCAATATCTGGAGCGTATTTTCTTGCCACTCATTATAACAGGAAGGTTTAAACCTCGGATACTTACCTACAAACCCCTGATTGCTCTTTGCCTCAGCCATGAGTAAGTAAACATACCCCAAGTCTATAACAGCGCAAAGCGAATCAACTGTTGAGAGAGGGTTGCTTATAATGCTTTCATAGAAATCTATAGCATCTAAATAGTTCTGAGTTCTTGTATCAATTCTTGCTATCAAGTTAGCAGCAATGTACTCATATTCTGCATTTAGATATATGTTCTCTTCTGTTGCATAATATGCTTTTAGTGCACTATAATCGAGATTGGAATCGTCGATATCTTTCTTTTTATCTTCGATTCTTAATAGTGCTTTCATGGCATTTATTGCATACTCAGTTGATGGGAAATACTCTATGATCTGCTTATATGCAGCTATTGCTTCCGGAAATTCTGCTTCAGCTTCATGATCATAAGCAATTTTGAACAAAGAGGCTGCTGCACTATCGTCAACCAACTCCAAACCGCCAGGTATCCAGATGGGTTCGTATATAAAAGCCGTAGTTGGCATAAGATCAATTTGCGGATCAAAATTATCACCCCAATAATTATTACTAACATTCAGTGTGCGACTATTAGGAACTGGTTGCAATATTCTAAACCAAGGATAATTATGGTTAGAATTACGTATCCAATTATATGCTACTTTGTCAGGTGTAGAGTTTCCCACCACAAGCACTTGATACCTTTGATTGAATTGTATTTTTTGATAGGGTTCTAAATAACTTCCATTTAATGACCAACTGCAAAAATTGTTCGCAACAATTCCAGTAGCATTTTCTTGGATTATATTGAATCCAACTATAGAAGTATTCGAGCCACTCATGTATAATCCATTCAACATGTTATTCATAATAATATTATTCTCAATTGTGAAATTAGCTCCGGTACCGCAATTAACCAAAGTTATGCCTCCTTGGTTGCCAATAATGGTATTTCCGCTAAGATTATAATTGGGCACGTTATATAAGGATATCCCGGCTGATGAGTTCTGCTGAATTGTGCAGTCTGTAATGTTAACTGAATTTACATTTTGATTCAATCCCAAGCAATTGCTGGTAATTCCACTGCGAATGAAAACAGAATTTGAGACATTAACAACAGAATTAGTTGTTACGACAAACGAATTATTTAATCCATTATTGTCATCCGTTGATGTCAAAGTTGTTGATTCCATAATGAGTTTACCTGTAACATCAACATGTGAATTTGAGTAAGTTCCACCAATTATACTTACTTCTGAATTCCTGCAAACAGTGTCACTGCCTGTTAAGGAAGTGTTAAGGTACTCTACCACAGTTGATTCAAGTGATGCATCTGATGATGTTAAGTTGCATGCAGTGACGCAAATATTACTACCATAAATGTCTAATGGTGATGATGTTATACTACTATCGTTAAGCTCTACAAAGCCACTAACAATTTGTACCGGGGAAAGTGTAAAGCTACATGAATCAATTAATAGAAACGGATTAGTTAACTCTATCGGTGTACGATTGAACGATACACCTTGCATCAATATAGCGGCTCCACTGTTAATATGAACACCGTCCCAATTCATAATAGTCGCAGCCTTAAACTCAACATTATACCCAATAATCATATCACCATTTACTGTTATCTTATTCCCTAATTCCTGGTCACCGCTTGTTGAGGATGAAACAGAACCGATTATATCAGTATTGTCAGCAATAATTAACAGGCCATCTGAAACAATTGAAGAACGATGAACAAGCTTCAAACTACCCACTAGTTCCAAGGTAGAATTGCTGGGGACATATATTCTATCATTTATCTCAAGTGTCTGAACACTACCAGAAGAAATTACTTCATGATTTTGTATAATTCTTATTGCATCAGGTACATAGTTTTGCCTATGGACTGATACGTGCGAAAAATTTATCGTTGTTGAAGCATACCCGTTGCTATCAGTATAGACAATCCTTTTATCTGTTTCGTTTATAAACACTACTCTAGCATTTTCCACAAGCGCACCTGATTCATCTTTTACAACAACAGATCTTCCAGAATAATCAAGAGTAATATTTAGTTTTGATGGGTCTGCTGTCCATATCTCCATATCTGGATCACCGAAGTAATTCCTTGCATGCATTACATCTATATTTCCACCATCAGTGAAACGAGAAGATGCAAAGCTGACACCTCCACACCAGGGATTTGCTTCTGGATATCCAGTTAAAACATCAGGATTGAATAAGTTTGAAACAAAGACGGTTTCAAAGCTTCCTGAATATGAAGGCCTAGAGTTTCCAATCCAAAGAGGGCCACCGATTCCTTCAGTGTATGATGTAAAGGCTTCTGCCATGGATGGATTTTGAATCTCATTGTTGTCTATGTTATAATCATATTGGCCAGTGTTACAAGAATTAGCCAGGACAATTGGGTATTTCTTTAATGGATTGTTCAAGTTATCAAGACCATTGCTGGTTTCATTACCGAAAAGATATGATAGTACATTATATCTATTTAATGATGTAATATAATCTCCAATGCCATCATTTGGAATCCCGTTATCAGCTATAAGCATTCTTCCTTTATTCCCATGACAAGAGAGTACAATAATACCTGGCAAAAAGCTATTAATTCCTGCTATTACATCATTCCCCAATGGTCTTAAATCATTGTCATCAAAAGAGTCGGTAACTAGTAACCTATCAAAACCATGGTTTACAAGAACGGATGATGCGCTTGAATTAATTCCACTCGCACTCAGCGAATAACATTTATCCAAGTATCCATCAAAACCAGAACCTGGACCTTTTTCATAGGTAATTACTTTGTCAACCCAGTTCAGCACTGCTTGTTGACGAGTTGGAGAATCGGAAGGAGGATTTACTATCGGAGGTAAAATAACTCGCCCTATAAATATTTCTTGGAAAAATTGAACCGAATCTCGTGGACCTAATGACCCGTCGCTTGGGTTTCCAAACTCTCCATAGAACACATCTCCATCGTTGTTCCAAGATCCCTGAAATTCCGCAAAATACACATCAGATGGATACTTATTTTGGATAGGGACTGTTTCTTCAACGAAACAACCCATATTATGGGCGTATCGAATCAACTCCAGGTCGTTCATTCCTCCTACCAATAGAACATTTGCCAACCCATGGTATTGCCAATGGTGTTTTAAGTATTTTCTTACTTTTCCTGGAGTGTCGTCTATTAAGGTGCCAGTATCATCTCCATTTCCGGCATCTATATGGTTGGCAATCTGACTATAAGTCATCAACCTCACTCGGTGCCCTTTTTGCTCTTTCCACTGAATAAACTTGGCAAAAGGGCTGTTTTCTCCAAGTTCAATATCATCGGGACATATAATCAAGTAGTTGAAATCTTCTGGCCCGTTTGGATCAATTTCAATATCGGGTACGTTCCTGTAATTCACAATGTCTTCAGTATTTTCTACCAGGTTGTAGAGGTATGCCTCATACTTAGGAGCATCAATAGCGAATCTCTTTACTGGATAGATTGGTTGAGAACTTGATGGGCTTAGACTAAAGCTGAAATAAAGGTTGTTAACAAATTCTACTACCTGAGATACCGGGTTATATCGTATAGGATTTAATCGGATACTTACTATGTGGTTAGCTCCATCAATATATCCTTGGCTAACAATTTCGGCGTAGCTCTGAGGATAGAATTGATTGCATGAATAAACAGCTGGATTGGGTTCGGTGAATTCGCTGCTGTCTCCGTTATAGTATTCAGCAGTCTGAAGTGGCATTATATTATATGTCCCTTCTAGATGGGTGCTACTAGCGCTAACAGATAAATTGCTGGCGTCTTGGTTTTCCGGGATAATGAAATTAACTACTTTCGAAGGTAATTCAGGATTGCCAATGATTCCTGTTTTTCCATAGTCGGACAAATTGATTGCTTGAAAACCACGCTCATTGGACCGAATCGACAAATCCCCAATACTAAACGCTTCAGAGTGACTTGTAGCGTTTAGTGTAACGTAAATAGACACTGAAATAATCAGTGATGCAATTAGGTGTTTCATAAATCCTCCCTTATTTGTTTATTTCATCCGGACTATTCTGGCCAGATGTTTCTTATTGCTTGAGTCCGTAGCTTGCAGAATGTAAACTCCTGAGCTTACGGGATTTCCCAACCTATCATTTCCGTTCCAAGTAAAGGAATCAATGCCCGGGAGATCGACCTCAAATATCAATCTTCCCTTCACATCGAATATCTTTAGATCTGATATCTTATGCTTGCCAGCATCCTTGGTTAGGGAGATTGTCATAGCACCATTGAAAGGATTGGGATAACAATCCATTCTAAATTCTGGAGTTGGTAAGACATCGTCATCTATTGCGGTGTAACTCTGGCTAAGGATCTTGACATAGCTGGGTAGACTAGTACTTGAATGGTTAAATGCTAAAATCAGAAATTCGTTGTATCCGTCCTGATTCATGTCTCCCAGTACATAGCTACTGCTGCCATAATAGTGGGTCTCGCTATAATCTGAGTTTAAAAAATCTATGTTCAAATCCAATGTTGGGCTCGTTTGTTCTAAAACACAAATGCAGCCATAGTTCTCTGTCGTTCCAGGAATGAATCGCGAGTAGAATAACAAGTCAGAGTATTGATCATCAATTAGGTCACAGTATGAACGAAGCCAGAATAAATCTGATAGGTTAAAATCAACTTCAAATGAGGTAAGTCCAGCCCACGCAGGTTGTCCATACATAATTTTTAATTTTCGCCCTAGAGCGGAATTGTGCTGCATTGTAATATCGGATTTCCCATCTCCATTTAAATCACCATTGGCAATAATGCTTGGAATAGAGCTTTCACTAGCATCACTAGCCACCTGAGATTCATACACAGGCACATTACTCAAATTGACCCCACCCGAATATATCTTCAAGTCATAGACATATCCCTCCATCGCATCCGGAGGTGGAGGTGTTCGCCTCTGGCTACACAAGATAATGTCATCAAAACCGTCGCCATTTATGTCACCGGAATCCATAAATCTTCCCAAGTACTCATAAATATTACTGCCTCTGATATGTAATGCTGGAGTTGTGCTAAAAGGGGTTCCACCCAAAAAGACATAAACATTGCCCCAATTTTCATATTGTGGTCCTTCAGCATAGACAAGCAGGTCGTTTATTCCGTCACCATTGATGTCGCAATGAGTGATGAGCTTCTGTCCAAAACTCAAATCCCAACTCTGAGTGTAGCCAAAGGGATATCCATCGATAAAGACATCCGGCTGCGCCGATAGAGTCGCTCCTCCCCAATAAATGGCTATTGCACCTTGATGTATAAAACCATAACCCGGTGATCCAACCACTAAATCATCGATTCCATCACCATTCAGATCACCAGCATAGGCAAGGCTATATCCGAATCCTCCACTTATCCCGGGTGGATTTGTTAGGATTTGATCAGGAACAGCATTGCTATCTGGAATGCTATGATAGATATAGATATCAGCGTCAACATCGCTAATTGTCCAGTATCCAAACACCAAATCAGGTCTTCCATCACCGTTTATATCGCCACCTGGGTCTGTCTTGCTGATCCCAGCAATACTACCTGTGAGATCAAATCGCACAATTTCTTGTAGTGATGCCTGAGCATAGTAGTTTTCAATGGGAAAAAAGCAAAACAGAGCAATAATAAAACAAGCTGTCTGTGCAAAGTGTTTCATCTAATCTAACCTCTATATACGATAAATATTGTTGAGTCCCAAATGTTGGTGTAAATTCCAACTCATTGTTTCTCAGGTTCGTTGAGGGCATTTGATATCCCTCGTTACTCACAATCTATATAAGGCCTAACGACCAATTGCATTATTTTTATCTCTTTAATCCAAGTCCAGTCCTTTTTGTTTCATCAAATGCTACCTTTCTACGACGGCTAATATCAAATAAACTACCAGGGCTTTTTTTGAACAGGTAAAAATTTCTTTCATCGCACAATACACTCTTTAACATATAACCTCCTCAGCTACTAAAACTTTAATTCATTATAATAATATCTTGTCAAGCACAAAATTGTTTTTTTTAATTTTTTTGTGGAAAGCTGTAAACACCCTTGCAGTTTCATTTTTCAGTATACATAAGTTCCGTAGAAACGTTGGAGAAAAACAATGGGTTGCTGAACTCCGATTCGGAAAATGCCGTCAGATATACTTTTACTAACGACGGGGCTGTCCCAAAACTAAAAGTTAGTCATTAGACAATTTATATAAGCAATTATAATGCACAATCTCCCCTTGAGGAGAAATTTATGTATATTCAAAAAAACTAATATAAGACCATTGAACATTTAGGAACAAGGCATTATCTTGATAATTTTTTACTAAATGGGAGAAATATTCGGAAAAATGAAGTATTTTTACCTGTATTTTACTTTTTTACCTCCCCAAAACCCTCTTTTTCGTTCATTTTTTACCCTTTTTCCGTAATCTGGGCACACCTCTCCTATATTATGCTCGTAAAATTTTTACGCTGCGTTTTAAATTAAAGGAAATTGCCCACATCTCCAAATAATCGGTGGTTTTCTTCAGTCCGATATAGATATATCTATCCCAACCAAAATATTTCTTCAAACTTCTAAAACTACGCTCTATTCGGTATCGTTACTAACTTAAGTCAGGAGTCAGAAAGCGCCTAAATAACTTTGTTCCTTAAGATAACTTCCAAGGCGCATAGGACTCATCACGACAGCAAGTAAATTTGGATTGCATTTTGATAAATATGGGAAAGTAGCTACCGATATTATGAGTCCTCATTGCCAAATGAAATATAGAGAAGTTTGAAAGTTATTTCGGCAATGATGACTCCTAATTTACAATGATGACTCCTAACTTGCTTTTTCCGGAAGTTTGATGTCCTCATCAACCCACAACAAAATCATTATGCAGTTTCCTAAATGTGATCGGGAACTTCCTAATTCGGTTGGCAGTGAAACGATGAGGACATCGTTTTTCCGGAAAGTCAGGAGTCATTTGTGCCAAAATAACCTTGTTCTTTACGATAACTTTAAAGGCGCATAGGACTCATCACGACGGTAAGTATATTTGGTTTGCATTTTGATAAATATGGGAAAGTAGCTACCGATATTATGAGTCCTCATCGCTAAACAAAATATAGGGAAGGATATAAGTTATTTCAGCGATGATGACTCCTAATTTACAATGATGACTCCTAATTTACAATGATGACTCCTACAAACAACTCCTCCTCCTCTCCTCCTCAACTCCTCGTTAAGGACGAGTGAAGATGGGGTGGTTGACGAGTTAAATATGGGTAACTTGTAAGAGAAGTAGTATTTATGCCTAAACAATTTTCTATATGTTGTTAATATTCTTGGTGTTAGTAAATCTCAATAGCTTAGAATTATCTATCTTAATATGTTTTTTTATATTGATGAACAATCCACAATATATTGGGCGCGGCAGTATCTTAAAGGTTGTGTAAAAGAAAAATGGGACAGCACTGAATAACTGCATCCTTGATAACAGATCAAACCTGTCTTGTCTACTTTGCGGATCTGGGAAGGGTCCGATAACCGCTATAAGCGAGCAACTGCACAATACGATAACGATAATAAGCAAACAATACCTTTTATTGATCCTCCCAGATATTTATTTATATGGCAATTACTTTCTGTACCATTGCCAAATGCCAGAAATATCTACATTTTACTATGAGACACTCTCTTCCATAAACAATTAACAGATTTAGGTGCAACGTATGCATAAAAGGAGTCATTCAACATAGCAGGAGTCATTCAGTCCTGTCCCATTTTTATGTTTACCTTCAAGATGCTTCCCATTCCCAGCCACTGAAAGCCCGGGATCATTTTCCATAATACCAATACGGATACATTGCGCATCCCAAGCACAATTCACCCGCAATGATAGCATAATGGAATTAAGAGAGCATATTTGTTCGCTCGTGGCTATGATGTTTGCGAATTAACTGATCTGCCAAACTCCGGTTTGGCAGAAGCTACATAGGAGCTTGGGACTTTCGCGAGATCCGCTCACTATTGAATTCAGAGATTGACAAAACCCCTTTTTATCCGGCTCATTTAGTTGCAGTCTTCAGCTTCAGTATCTTTCCATTGTTCCCGGATATCCACACATTATTGACATCCACCGCCCACACGGATTTGAACATAGTGCTATTGAAGAGATTATAGTTCAATATCCAGTTAAGACCATCGTTGGTGGAATTATAGATTACACCATAATTCCCCGTCAACCACATAGCTTGAGTTCCCGGAGCCTGGCAGATTGAGTTAATCTGGTTGTCGGCTCTGGTATTGATGCTCGTCCAGTTCTCTCCAAGGTCATCAGTTCTATATAGAACACCATAGCTACCAGAAGACCCCACCACCCAAAGAGTGGAAGGAGCCCTGAACCAGTAGTCCTTATACTCATGGTCAGTATTCAATCCGGTTATCCAGGTAGCTCCACCATCGTCACTTATCATCAGACCCTGACCCATAATGATAATCTTGGAACCCAAAGACCAGATAGCATCAAATGTCCATTCACCCTCATTACGGATTTGTTGCCAGCTAAGGCCTGCATCAGTGGTTTTAAAAACTGCTCCATATATGGAGACTATGCATCCGGTATTAGTATCTTCAAAATGTACTCAGCAAAATTGTTCACTTGGGACGGTGCCTGCGTTTATATTTTGCCAGCTATTCCCGCCATTTACGGTCTTCAGTACGGTGTTTTGATTGCCGACTATCCATGCATTATTTTCGTCCAGCCATTGCATGTCCATCAGATATGCGTTGGATCCGGAATTTACCGTTGTCCAATTTGCCCCGCCGTCACTGCTCTTTTTGATAGTTCCACCAGAGCCGCACAGCCAGCCATGATTCGCATCACGAAAGAAAATCCGGTTTATCACAATATTTCCGTCCAGTTCTGTAAGCTCCCAAAGCAAAGCAGGCATGGTAAAGCTTAGCTCTTCACCCCATACTTCACCTTGCTCATTTTTGGCATAAGCCAATAGCGCTTATTTTCCACATTCTTTGTTTCTCCTCTCACTTGTTTGGCATTCATTCAATAATCTTTTCATTTTCTATATTAGCAAAGTAAGAAAATAGGGAAATTCGGTCAATCTTTTTCTTCATTAGGCTGAATCCAATTTACACCAACCTTTGAGACACTACCCCTAACAGCAAATGCTGCGCAGTATTCTACAATCTTGGAGCCGGACACACCTGCATTTTTGTTTGCGAGAATATCGCAAGCGTAGGACAAAAAAGAGATAGGTATCATAGTCTTCTCATTTTCTGACAACCTTGATGACAGATGCAATAACAGAATCGACATTGAGGGGCAATAGTGCACATCATCTCGCAACCTTAAGTGGATAGATCTTAACAATATTTGGCGTTGCTTGGATGTCCACAGCTCTAAATATTGGGTAAATCGGGGTACTGTCTATCATTATTGGATCTCCGTTCCAAGCTGCTTCGGGGATAATTCCACGTGAATGCTCAAGCAGGTTTTTTGCCCAGTCTTCATCGTCTTGAAAATAGTCTCCCATTTCTTTGGCATTGATAAAGCCAAGATACATCAATATCACAGGTATCCCTATGGAAGCGAGTTTCCAGGCAAAGGCAAAACGATTGGACAATTGATAGCATCTTTTTATGCTGATAGAGAAGCCTTGGGGACCGTAAGCAGCATTAAGGCCAGCATTGGCTTCGTTTATAGCATTCTCTATGCTTCTATGGTTCGCACGGCTATCTTTAGTTGCTCCATTCTTTTGTTTTTTTCCTGAGCGATCCAGCTCACTTATATGCGCTTTGGCTTCAACTATTATTATAGCTTTTGATTCATTATCCAGGCTGCAAGAGCATACTATATCCCAGTTTGGGGAGTTTCCACCCTTCTTGGGGGTCAACCACCATTCGTCTTTGATCTCTGCTCTGACGTTGTTGAAACCAGGATCGGGGAATTGATTATCGATAAAGTCTTTCGCAAGATGGCTTGTGAGAATCAGTTCCTTTGGATCAGAAAAACCCTGGGGGAAGTATTCATCATCGGCATTTACCTTTACAGGCAAAGGGTTACAAATCTCCTCCAGAAGCCCGCGTGCTTTTGCAGGTTCCAATTCAGTTGCAAGTAAGCATCTATACCTGCTACCCTTCATTCTCTTAGAATTCTTAGACATTTTAATCTCCTTGAGTAACTATATGGTTATGGTAGCATTTCAATAGTAACAATTCCGGATTCTTCAATACGCCAGGTATCATACTGGCATCTAGGCTGCCCATCAATATCCCGGACAATAGGTACTGGCATCCCATTGGGGATCAGAGCATAACAGTGTCTTGATATCCTCTCATCTTTGAAGGTATTGATCAATGTGTCACCAATCTTAGCAGCTAGTGAACAAATGTAGTCCTCACTGGATAGGCAGGAGAAATCAACGCTGATTAAAACTGCTTCCCGAAGTGACTTTGCCTCAGATGGGATCAAACCGCAAAGTTCTTCGATCTTTTCCTCTGGTACTTTCATTGATTTCAGAACAGCCGCATAGATGCTTCGGGGCGTCCATAATTCATACTCTGTGAAGTGAATGAACTCGAAATCCGGAAGCTTCTTATGGAGATGCTCCAATATTTCGGAAGACTTATGTTCCATCAG
>Ga0172378_10005402_pt1 | contig 11929 bp, 6 predicted proteins | sample GrowelOW332metaG_FD_119755 | JGI IMG/M metagenome (GOLD analysis project Ga0172378, IMG submission 119755) | Groundwater microbial communities from an aquifer near a municipal landfill in Southern Ontario, Canada - Pumphouse #3_1 metaG | ecosystem: Environmental > Aquatic > Deep subsurface >... | reverse complement strand
CTCTAATAATACGCTAACAATTTACTAGAGAACCCGTAGTTGTAGGAATGAATAATCAGATCAAATCCGTGGGTGCATATGCTCCGGAATAATCAAGAGGTAGTTACTCGGGTGCTTACGGATTATCTAGATATTTCTGGTTAATGCAAACGTCACATATTTTCCAATCCCAGACATCTTGTTTCAATATAAAAGAATTTGTCCAAGCTGATTTAAAATCAAACTTGGACAAAAAAACAACTGATATCTTAAGATAACTTAGAATTAATTATCTAGAAATAAAACACTTACATATAACGTATTAAACTCATTTTTAAATTTTAAAAACGATGTTTCTCAAAACATCACTTTTCTCTATTATTATTAATTCTGAATTATTCAAAATAATCTCCTTTACTCCTTGATAATCTGAGGGTATAGTTGCCAGAAATGCTATGAATGATTTATTTATCTCTTCATTTGCATCAATGAAATCAAAAATATTAGAACCGAAAATTCTACTTTTTTTTGCAACAATAGGTAAGGGTTCATGCAATCCGGTTGTCCCAAACTCTATACCAAATGCCAATGGAGTACCATTATTCATTGATCGCCAATAATTAACCCATGGATAGTCCTGAGTCTTCCAAACATATCCCAACATTAAATTGTACTCTGTATTGCATGCAGTTGTCCATCCAAGTTTATCTTCATTCCTGAATTTAAAACTGCTAACTCGGGGCCATTCATTTTGGAATTGACGTAAACTAATTTTCTGATTATCATGGGTTACATCGGGCCAGTAAAGAATAGGTTCTTCCTGATTCAGAGTACCATCCTCTTTGTTTTCAAATCCCTTTTCGGTATTATTGTCAAAAAGTGTGTTACTGTTAAGAAATGGAGGAGCTAGTGTGACATGCTGAACAATATTAAATATTTTTCCAAATTTATTCAGGTTTTTAATTTTCTCGGTAACTTTTATGAGTGACTGATCTTCTGACAGATGTATATCTCTGGTTAATTGCAACCTTCCCATAGGGAGCTCACATCTCATTCGAACTTCAATATTGTTCTTCGATTTTTCAGGCTTTTTTAAAAGTTCCCACACTAAATCATTCACTTCACCATGGTGTTTAAAACCGTTTTTCTGTTCTCCTTCCGATGGAGGTCCCCAACGGTCAAAGCAAAGAAAATGACCTCTGAACGATGATTGGGAAGTTTCTTCTTGTTCCCAGCTAATTGGATTCAAAGGATTCTCTTTTAGATGGAAATCTGTATAAGCACCTCCTTCTAGGTTTATGGTAACAATCGAATTCCTGTTCTCGAGTGTCAGTAATTTCTTCATTTCAATTTTATTCCAAGAGTTAGTATTTCGTGAGGAGCAATATTGAATTTTGTGCTCTTTTCGATTACCTGTGCATTAAAATCATCGGCAATATGATTCTCAAGAAAGTTTAATTTCCTCACTGTATGAATGTTTTTTGGTAAATGAAGGGTAACCTGTTGATTATTTCCTTCAACTTCCACTATTCGAATAACAAGTTCATCAGTATCCTCAGCCTTTTTTATGCCAGTCATATAAACCCCTTCAGCCTCAAGAGAAAGAAATGATTCTGACTCAGGCCGAGTAGCATGAGTCTTTACTAATGCCAAAGAAGGTGGCTCGTTCGCTTCAATTGGAAGGTTAAAATCATCACCTTCGGTCCAGACACCATTCTTCCAGTCTTCCTGATGAGGAAATAAAGCATAGCTTATGTTAAATTTGCCTAAGTTGGGATAGATGTCGGGGGATCCTGCCGCACGCATAAGTGTGATACGAAGATCTCCGTTGTGATACGAATGCCCGTATTTAGTCTTGTTCAACAAAGCAACACCTATTTTTCCATCGGAAACATCAACCCATTTTTGAGCCGGTACTTCTTGCCCATCTTCCAATTCTGGGTCAACACCATAAATTATGCTTTGTGAATTTAACCATGAAGGAGCGTCCTTACCATTAATCTTCCCATCTATCGGACGTTCGACTACGTTGTAGGGAACATTTGAGAAAAATCTGGGAGTTTCAAAATTCAGGGGGAACAAAGCACGTAACATCGGTGAATCAGTACTGTCGTTTCCTGTTTCAAGCCAATGTATTTCCATATCATACTGAATCCTCGGATAAGATTTATATATATAGGTTCTTTCGATGAATCTGGATTTACCCCATGTTTTCACTGTCTCAATGCAGGCACGGACAGGCCCTTTTTCTATCACTTTTACACTTTCGATATTCTCAACATCTTCGCTGTTTACTATTTTATTGATTGTCCATGATTTCATTCCTCCTTTTCTGTCTTCTAGATACATTCTTAACTGATTGAGTTCAGATCCTTGCTTTACATATTCAAAGTTGCTCCTTTTATCGAAAAGGCTTGTTATCCCTCCAGTTTTCTGGTTAAACTTAATACTGAAGAAATCTGTTTCAAAGGTGTTATCATTCCGTAAAAGAGAATTAATATCATTACCCGTTTGCGTAACATCAACATAATAGGTCTTATAACCACCCGCCGGGAAGGAATCGTCAATAAACTGAACTTTTGTGGTGAACCCGGGAGGTGTTGATTTTGAATAGACAATTTGTGCTGGATATTCTTTGCCTGAGGCATCTCTAACCAGAACTGTTGCAGTATTTAAAGTTTCTGTGCTTAAGGATGACTGATAATTGGGATCAAGAAAATTCACATTTGCATCCCCTTTTTGATTTTGGTTCAATTTATCTACCGGTGTAAACTTTAGACCATAATAATTATCTCCCCAGGAATTTACTTTTACAGAAGCTGGCTCCTCATGTGAGTAAACTGTTGCTTCAACAATAGCTTTTCTTTTAAAAGGTAATAAATTATACGCTACTACCGGTTGCCCCAAATTTTTTTGAAATGCAACTTCATCAGCCATCTTTAAAAATGCACTGTTTTTAAGCTCTTTCGATTTCCTTTCAATTTCTGTATATCTGGCTACCGCATCACGATTAGCTTCATAAATAGCCGACCCGGGAAGAATATCATGAAACTGATTAAACAAAACAGTTTCCCACAGTTCATTCAACTCATCCTTAGGATAAGGATCTCCGTTAATCCAACGTAATGTATTAAAGAATTCGCTTCCGTATAAAGAATTTTCACTGTTGCGATTTCCTGATTTTATTTCTGAAACTGTCGTATAACAACCTTCAAAAATAAACTGCATCTCTCCATGATGGGTTGGACGGTTGTTCATTTCTTCTGATGCTTTTTTAAAAAAATCGTTTGCTGTAGTGAACTTTACAGCGGGATAGTTTGGTAATTTATCTAGTTCATGAACCATTTCAATATTTGCTCTGGTAGGGCCACCACCATGATCACCAACACCTGTAATCTGCAAAATGCGGTGTTTATTTATATCGAATTTATCCAGCTCATCTTTTAATTGCGGTGTGATATCACCGTTATATGTGTCATTAGCATAACAGAGTACAGTAGATCCATCAGGGCCTTTCCACCAAAATGTTCCTTTATAAGGTTTACAGCGATGAAAATAATAGTAATTGAGTCCTGATAGTTTCAACATTTGAGGCAACTGAGATGTGTGGCCGAAATTGTCTGGCAACCATCCCACTTCAGCAATACGTCCAAAATGTTGTTGAAAATAGCGTTGTCCAAACAAGAAAGATCGGGCAAGAGCTTCTCCTGAAGATAGGTTTGTATCCCCTTCTGTCCACATTCCTCCTATAGGTTCTAATCGACCTTGTTTTACATACTCTTTTATTCTGTCAAAAAGAGTTGGATCAACTTTTTCTACAAATCGATAGACTGCCGCCTGGCTTTGAACCATGGTAAAATCTGGAAATTCATCCATAAACGAGACCGTTTGACGTAAATTGTCGTTTGCCATTTTCATAGTCTCGAAATAGGTCCATAACCAATTCATATCCATGTGAGCGTGTCCCACAACATGGATTGTGTCATTTTTTTTACTATTTGCCTCATTTTTGGTTGTTGATTGTTTCAACATATTTTCACCACTCATAGTAATTGGAATACAACACAAAATTCCGATGAGTGCCAAAGAAAAAACAGATTTTGTCCTCATAATATAATTATTTAAAATGTTATCACTTTTATAGTCTTCCTTTTGATTCCCGTAAAAAATAAAAGGGAAAATAGAGGCTACCTAGATTTGAAATATAAACTAATAACGTTTCACAATTAAAATGTTTCCATAAGAATAATTAATTGAGATGTTTACAGAATTCAACTAAACCGGTCGACTAAATCAATCTATAATTTCACGAGTGTCCGGTTAAGTAAAAAGCGGGATTTCCTCTTGTTCTTCATCTTTTTGTAGTTGCATCATCCAACTGGGGAGTATCAGTACGATTTACTCAAACAACAATACAGTTTCATTCGTTGAAGTGGTACTTTTTAGCTGTTGTTATCAACTAAGGCATGTTTAATTCATCTTACGTGTAGAAGGATAAGTAAGTTATTGGGGAATAATTTCCACTTCATAGAAAGCACCAGAAGCATTATATTGTGTAACAAATTGCGGAATTCCTTCCATCACATCCAGCGATTGTTCATGGATATGTCCTGCAAAAACAGCAAGAATATTGGAAGCATTGATTATTTCCTCCCTAAATCTCATTGTTGTGGGAGAATGCCCGTTTTGTGGCCATGATTTTCGCTTTTCAAGTACAAATGATGGGTCGTTAGATGAATTCCAATCGGGATGGGCACATCCATATCCGACGCTTCTTCCTGGTGCGTATAAAGGAATATGCATCATCACAATTAACGGTTTATCTGATTGAATATGTTGTTGCAAAAATGTAAGCTGATCGGGAGAAATTTCATAGGTCGAATTATCAATAAAAAGAAGACGTATACCTTTAATATCGACAGAATAATTCATCGGATCATTTCCATTGAACATCTTAAGAAGACGTTTCTCAATCCATTCTTGCCGCAATTTTTCTTCAGAACCCTGCATACCTTCATAATGCCAATCATGATTCCCACATATATAATAATAAGGTATTCCTGATTTATTTAGTTTATCAGTTGCCCATTCAATAGCAGCTTCGGAAGGATAACTAAAAATGTCTCCCAATAATGCTATTGCATCTGCATTTATATTACGTGCTTTTGAAATTGTTTCAAGAAAAGCTTTTTCCGGGTTAGTATCTTCCCCAGTTTTGTAATGTTTTGTAATATGATATGCAGCTGCCATTCGATTACTGAATTCCCGAAAATTATTCTCTCGTTCATCACTCATCCATAAATGGGTGTCTGATGCTATCAATAATTTCAGTGTATCTTTGGCTTCTGAGTTGTAAATTCTAATCTTATTTTTGTCTATTGAGAATGTACGTTGTTGAGGAAATGAACAATTTAGTTGGGCTTGTAATGGAGTTTTTATCCACAGTAATATTATAAAAAAAATAATAACTTTACTGGATGAAGAATGGAATAGATATCTAATTTTCATTGTTCGTATATTATTGAATGAATGACTCGTCAGAGAATGTATTAATCAATAATTTTAAAATAAAGAAAGAGGCGGGAAAAATCCCGCCTCTGAATAGTTATTTGATTAATAAAATCTGATATTGTCAATTTTAAATACCACTGGTGCTGATATTGCAGTGTGATAAATACGAATAAAGTTTACCGCACTCAAGTCAATGTCTCCACCTGCATGTCCGTCTTTGAGTTTTAGCTCGAGTTTGTTCCAGCCGTTATTTATTTCAAAGTCCTCTCCAAATCTCCAGGCCAATTCTCCTACGTCGGGTCCTCCAGAACTGGTAATTTCGATACTGCTATCACCAGCCTTTATTGGCCCTGTATCCAAGATAAATAAAGACAAAGCAAGTGTTCCTGTTTCTTTATCGACTTGCGTGTCAAAAGGCTCGAAAACCTTTTGATAAATAACAACTCCTTGTCCATCGGCTTTAAGAGAGAAGTTACCTTCTTTCGCATCAGTATCTAAACTAAGTTGGAATCCTCCACTGTTCCATCCATCAAGAGATTCGCAGTCGTCAATCACATTTCCTGGAATTTCCGGCTCCACTGGAGGTAGACTTGCGTAATCAATTTCTATGCTTTCGGGTTCACTGTAATTGTATTTTGCTTCGGGCATCTCTGAAATCAAAGCCCCTACTCTAAAATAGAAAGATGGTTTGCCTTCCGGTATGATATCCATAAACGGGTCTATCTTCATTTTCAAGACAAATTGTTCCTCAGGATTTACTCTTCTATTGATTTCAGCAACGTTCGCAAGTTTTCTTAAGCTTTGTGATACATTTGGATTGACATCTGCAAAAAGAGCAATTGATTTTACAGGATAATCGGCAACTTGTTCAAGTTGAAATGAAGCAACGATATCGCGACCTTCGATTGTGTAAGACACATTCTTTATCCGGATATATGGTTCTGTTACAATATTGTACTCAGTTTCACCTTTTACTTGAATTGTATCTGGAGGTAATATAAAGAAATTACCTCTTCGTGCCTGAATGTGATACTTGCCGGAAAACATAAGATCGTTTCTGTAAGAACCATCTGTTTTAAATCTCATTTGCTGAGTGGGAGGATTTTCAAAATCGCCTAATTCAACATAATCGATACGAGATCCTTCCAATATTTCCTGCTGAATGGCTTCGCCTGTTTCAGAATCAATAATTTTTCCGAAAATCTTTGCATTTGGAGCATCGTAATTATCTAATTCACATGATGTGAAAAATGTCAATAATACGACAAAAATGAATATAATTTTTTTCATACGATTAAAATTTTATCTTGATTAATAGTGTGGATTTTGTATTAAGCCACTTGTTCCAACTCCTGGTATAGGTTTATAATACCAAGATGGATTAAATGTGACTTGTCCTCCTCGTGGAACATTGGTTCTTATAAAAATGTATTTCATAGTTCGAAGATCGAGTATCGGAACCAATGCTTTTCGTTCTCTTTGGGTAAAAAGTTCATGATACTCTCTTCTTCTAACTAAGTCCCAATACCTCTTGTTTTCATAAACTAATTCAAGGCGTCTTTCTCTTAAAACATTTTTAATGGTAAGAGGTATATCAGTTTTATGTGCTGCACGCTTTCTGATCATATTTAGCCCTTCAGCAGCCAACACTGGGTCTCCTAGTCCGCTTTCCAATACAGCTTCTGCATAGTCAAGCAGTACTTCCGGATATCTGAAATCAATCCAGTCAGTGGTAGAGAAATTCCATCCCAATCGTGGAGTATAAGAAGAGTCTAAAAACTTTTTAAATCCAAATCCAGTTCTTGTCATATTACCACCGAATGTGCTGAATCCTGAGAATAATGCTGGATCTGAAGCTCCAAAGGTATAATACGTTTTCCCGTTAACGTCTATGCTCTCATCTGCCATAATAACCGGTTTCCCATCAGGTTGAATATAACCACCTTGAATGATTATTTTAGTATCTTTCCAAATGGAATTGGGTACAATGACTGTTGCAAACATTCGAGCATCTTTTCCTTTGAAAATATCCTGAGGATCATCAAAAGCCAAATACTCTTTATTAGGACTGTATCCCGAATAATCTTCGGTGACTCCGTCTTTGGTTGTAACGATTGGAACACTTCTTCCTGGTTTGTCGTAAGTTTCATATGTATCAATTAGATCAAGCGTGGGATTGAAACGTCCAGGGTGTGGCCATGCTCCTCTCGTTTGATTCGGATTACCCCAATTGTCTTGGTTACTTCCATATCCAGCTCCTATTTCATTGAACCCTTTTAGAAATATTACTTCATCTAGAGCATTGTTAGGATCTTCAAAAATTAACCTGTAATTTTCAGTGGCTTCTTCTGGATTAGCAGGATTTGCTTTGAAAAGAGAAAAATTTCCTGACTTAATTATTTCCTCACCTGCCTGGACACATTGGGCATAGTATTTATCTGCAGCACTTTGGGACATCCCTACAAGGCCTTTGTCAACAGATTCTCCAGTAAATTCATATTTGTCCCAGAATTTTGCTACAGAAGCTGCATGTAGGGAAGCTCTTGATTTTAATGCTAATGCAACCCATTTAGTGGCTTTCCTTCTTGCTGGGTCGGGTTCTTGATCCAAGAATAACGCTGCTGAGTCACATACTGCCAATACGTAATCCCAAGTCTCTTCTTCAGTATTTCTCGGGACATATAGACCTTCAACATTATCGAAATCCTGCGTTTCAGTTATTAAAGGGACTCCTCCATATCTTTTAGCCAATGCATAATAATTATATGCCTTCATAAAATATACCTGTCCCATTAGGTTGCGTTTTACCTCTTCGCTTACCGAAGTTAATCCATCAATCACATCTTTCAAGAGATTAATTTCTTTATTGAAACGATAACCATTTTCCCAATAGTTATAGTCCCAAGCTCCTGATGGTGAAATCGAACTGTTTTCCGATCCGATTCCGTTATCTGTGAAAATAAAGGGATACCTGCCAGCATTATTCGCATCTCCCGGGTTATAATTCATTGCTTCGGGGGTTGCATTGAAATCTTCAATGGGTATTTGTCTGTAAAGATTAGCCAGATATGCATCAATACCTTCCTGACTTGCAAAAAGAGCATCTCCCGTAATCTTGTCTGTTGGCTTGACATCCAAAAAACTATCGTTACAACCGACAGATAGGATTAATATAAGCATCCAAATTGAATATCTTAAATAAAAATTATTTTTTTTCATATTTCTAATTATTAAAACGTAAGATTAAAACCTAAACTCGTTGTCCTAGAAATTGGATAAATCCATCCAGCACTATAGTTCCCAGTTGCTACTTCAGGATCAAAATATTTCAAGTATTTATCTGTCCAAGTATACAAATTATTCATATTCAGATAAAATCTTAACCCGTCAATACCAATTTTATGGATGATTTTTTCATCAAAGGTATAACCTATTTCCAAATTTTTGAATCGTAGATAGGAGGCATCTTTCCTCCATGCGTTACTCTCTTCGTATAAGCGTGCCCCATCTGCGTATTGTGTCACACGCATTGCCGGCCATTCTCCAGGAATCCATTCGCTTTCTTGGTTATAGGGATCTTCTCTGTGCCATCTGTCAGTGAAATACGCAGGTAAGTTGGCGTTTTGCCAAAACATTGTTGCATACGCATGTGTATACCTTTTGGAGAATAATGACGAACCCTGGAACAACATATTAATATCTAATCCTTTATAATTTGCAGCTAATGTCAAGCCGTAATTTATTAAAGGGACATGTTGACCAAAGAACATAGGCTTGATGTCATTACCGTCTATCACACCGTCATTATTCAGATCTTCGTAAATCCAGTCACCAGGTAGAACCCATTCATTACCTCTGTTCCCTTGATAAATAGGTGCATTGAGAATTTCCTCTTCATTCTGGAATTGTCCTATGGCATTATATGTCCAAATAATTCCTGAATTTCTATTACTTTGCTGACCTCTATACTTTTCCCATGAACTATTTGGGGCCCCCTGTTCTACATATAGATTCTTTTGGCGATTATAATTAAAGTTCCCGGAAATATAGTAAGAAAAGTCATTGTTTACTTTTTTCTGGTGGGTTAAAGAGAGGTCAAATCCTTCAATTCGGTCACTATTTAGATTCTCTTGTGGAAAGGTTCCTCCGAATGTATTGGGTAGAGTTACATTCCTATATGCAGGTAGTCCAGTTCTGTTCCGTCTGTAAATGTCAGCAGTAAAAACTAGTTGTTCATTGAACAATCCTAGATCTAACCCAATATTGGCTAATTCAGCCTCCATCCATGTTAATTTTTCGTTCACCATGGCCGGAGAACCAATGCCCTTTGTAGTTGTACCGTCTGAAAATTCATACCATCCTCCTCCAGATGTGCTGAATGCAGAAATATACTGAAATGGAGAACCCGCATCAAGTCCTATTTCACCATAAGATCCCCTCAATTTAAGGTTAGAAACATAATCTAAATTATCCATGAAGCTCTCTTCCGAGATTCTCCAACCTAACGACACAACCGGGAAAAATCCCCATCTAATATCCGGATGGTAGCGATATGATCCATCATATCTTCCTGCAAATTCAAAAAGATATTTTCCTTTATAATCATAATTAAAACGACCAAGATAGGATAAGTTTCTTACATCCGTTTGGTTACCTCCTGTTTTTGCATCTTTTTCATCAGCAAAATCGATTTGATCATTTGAATAAAACTCATAGAATTTGTTAATGCTTGACCATCTTCTGAAATTCCTCTTCCGTTCATATACGAGTGTAGTTTTAATCTTATGATTTTCCTTAAAAGTATTTTCATAATTTACCTGTAATTGAAGGTCGAAAAAAGATGTGTTATAATTATTTTGAGAAATACTAGTTGGATAGTTAAAAGCTGTAGGCACATAAGTGTCTGTGTCTTTTTCGTAATCGTATAAAAAGAACTTTTTCCTTAACGATTTATCTAGAACAGCATTTTTATCGTACGCAGTAAATCCTCTCAGAGATAGTCCTTTCACAAATGGAACGTCGTATATCAATTCAATTGATGTTTGGGTTCCGTCATTATTGGACTCGTTGTACCCAAAATTATCAATGTGGGATATGGCAACAGGGTTCATAGCTTGTCCATCTTGTGTTCTGTTATAATATTCAGGATTATTGTTGCTATATACAGTTCTGGATGGTAGTATGGAAACAACTCCTCTTTGTATTTCATGCATTCCGCTACTAGGATCCATCCTTTTATCGGAAAATAAACTGAGGTTTATATTTGCTTTGATATTATCAGTCAATTGCGCAGTTAAGTTTGAACGTATATTAAATTTCTGGTAATTAATGTCACCTGACTTTAACATCCCATTGTTTTGCAGAACATTCCCATTCACAAAAAAAGAAACACGCTCACTACCTCCCTGGGCAGACAAGTTATATTCCTGCCTGTTACTATAGTTTTTAAAGGTTTTTTTATACCAGTCTGTACTTTCATACCCAGGACCACCTGTTTTCCATAATTCAAGATCCTCCTGGGACATATAGGGCGCGTTTCCATAATTTAGATCAGCTTCTGTACGCAGCAGGTTGTATTGGTACGCATCCGATAGAGGTACCGTATTGGTTGGCTTTGAAAAGCCAAAATTTGAACTGAATTGAAATTTTGTTTTTTGATTTGAACCAGTTTTGGTTGTAATCATAACAACACCATTTGCCGCATTTAGTCCGTAAATAGCAGCAGATGCATCTTTTAAAATAGTTATACTTTCAATATCTTCTGAGGCTAATCTTTGAAAATCACTCCCAGGCCTTTCTACACCATCAATAATAAACAAGGGTGTTCCAAAACCACGTATATTAATTGCATTGTCGTATATACCCGGTTGTTCAGTATTGATGCGAATATTCAAACCAGAAATTTTTCCTTGAAGTTTATTTACTAAATTTGATGATTTAGATGCCACAATTTCGTCGCTTTTTATGCTGGAAATTGCTCCTGTTAATGTTTTTTTGGACTGTGTACCATAACCAACAACGACAACTTCATCTAATGTTTTTGTGTCTTCTACTAAAACAATTTCTATTGATGTCTTTCCACTCATTGGTATGTCTTGTTGATAATAACCAATGTAAGAAACATGCAGGATTGCATCATCCTCAATCAACAATGAAAAATTTCCATTAAAATCTGTCACAGTTCCATTTGTAGTACCTTTTTCAATGATGTTAGCTCCGATTATAGTTTCTCCGCTTTCATCAATCACTCTACCCGAAATTTCCTTTTTTTGCTGCTGTTGAGCCGAAAGACCAAGGTTGGCATAAATTTCGGCACTCAGGTTGATAGCAACTAGTAAAAAAATGAACATCAAATTCATCTTTTTAAACAGGCTTTTCCTCGTCAAAAGAGGAGAGACATAAGATTTAATCATATAACAACATTTTTTTAATTATTAAT
>Ga0172378_10005400_pt1 | contig 11931 bp, 9 predicted proteins | sample GrowelOW332metaG_FD_119755 | JGI IMG/M metagenome (GOLD analysis project Ga0172378, IMG submission 119755) | Groundwater microbial communities from an aquifer near a municipal landfill in Southern Ontario, Canada - Pumphouse #3_1 metaG | ecosystem: Environmental > Aquatic > Deep subsurface >... | reverse complement strand
TGTGATAGACATTTGCGATTTTAGCAAGTCGTGCGCCGTACGAGCCGTTGTCTACTACGAGCAGCCTGCCGTCGGGAGGGACACATGAAGATACCATCGCCTCGTCCGCTCCTGTACCGGAACAACCGAACATGACTGTCGTATAGATACCGGGATCGGCAACGAACCGCGTAAGTTCCTCAGCGCACCATTCCATAAGATTGCCGAATTCAAGCTCGCGCGGGCAGATGTCGGGAACAACCTGCGCATATTTTACGCTGTCGGTTGTTGTTGACGGTCCCGGATTAAGAAGTACCTCGCGCCTGATATTCTGAAGAGACTCGTTTTCAACGATACGCGGCCAGATTTTTTCAATAGCTCGTGTAAGCATTGTTTCGTCGTCTATTTCCGTCCACGAATAGTATTCAATTTTACGGACATATACCGGCTCTGTTTTTGATACGGCTTCAAGAGCATGTTCATAATCAAGTTTTATCCGCGCAGGATAATCCTCACGGTAATATTTGCACATTCTTGTGAGCATGTCTTTCGTAAGTTTTGTGATGCCGACAAGTTCTCCCGCAACCGTTTTTATCTGGCTTCTGTCCTTGCTGACTTTTGTAAGAACATGATCACCGTCGGATTCAAGGTACACTTCGTCCCCGCTGTTTGTCGTTCCAGAGGCGAGAATAACGTTGTTTCGTTCATCATTTGAAAGCACTTTAAGACCGACCGCATCGTAAATCAAATCGCTTTCAAGCAGATAGAAATCTCCTGAAACAAGCGGAGCACAGACTTCGATCGTTCCCATACTGCTCGTATCCGCATACCTGTTGTTGCGTACTGTTTTTATACAGTGATATTTTTCAGCAAGTCTGTCATACCATTCGCTGCAGTGTCCTGTACCGATAATAATTTCCTCAACACCTGCCGCAATAAGTTTTTTCACCGAACGTTCCACCATCGCTTCGCCGTCGATTTCAATAAAACCTTTCGGCATCGCAGTTGTACGGCCGCCGAAACGGGAACCGAGTCCACCTGCTGCAATAACAGCCTGTTTAATCATGTAAGAACTCCATCAGTGCTTTTTTGTTCTCCTGCGGCGTTGTTGTAGGACGTCCCAGATCTTTACGCGCACCTTTACGTATTTTTACTTCTATGAAAGTCAGTTTTCCGCTGCCTGCGGCATGGGCAAGAGCCTCTGCCAGTTCCCCCGCGGTCGCGGCGGAAAATATCTGCTCGTACCCGCAGGATTTTGCAATGCCGCACAAGTCAATCTGTAATCCTACAGTCGGCTGTCCGCCGACGGAATCGTGCGCGCCGTTGTTAAGAACAATGTGCACCATATTCCCCGGTTTCCGCGTGCCGATTGTCGCCATACCTCCCATCTGCATGATCGCAGCCCCGTCTCCGTCAAGACAGTATACCGGACGATTTTTTTTCTGCAGCGCGATCGAAAGAGCTGTCTGAGAGGCATGCCCCATGCTCCCAACGGTAAGGAAATCTCTTTCGTGCCCCATACCGTGTTTTTCGCGGAGTTCAAACAGTTCACGCGAGGCCATGCCTGTCGTGGAGACAAACGCAGTTTCCGGTTTTGCCGAAAGAATGATGTGCTCGATAGCTTCCTCCCGGGACATTTCCGCATCAACGGGAACATTATTCTGCAGTTTGTATTCGCCGAACGTATCCTTCCGGACAACGAATGCGAACGGCGCATTGCTGTTCTTTATGCAGCGGTAGCAGTAGTCAGTCTGGGCAGAAAGGCCGTCCTCGCTTTCCGACATAATAACATACGGAATACGCATGGCATCAAGAAGTGCGAGCGTTACTCTTCCCTGTTTTACATGCTGCGGTTCGTCATGAATTCCCGGCATACCGCGCCATCCGATGACAAGCACGATGGGAACGGAATAGACGTCTGAGTCGGCAAGAGACAGAAGTGGATTAACCGCATTTCCGAGCCCCGAGTTCTGCATATAAACAAGCGGGATTTTTCCGGTTGCGAAGTGATAACCGGAAGCAAGCCCCGTTGCGCATCCTTCGTTCGCCGCAATAATATGGTTGTCCGCAGGCGTGTGGTCCGTAATGTATGCACAGAAATATTTCAGGAGTGAATCCGGAATGCCGGTAAAAAAGTCGGTACCGTTTTGTTTTAATAAATCATAAAAATATTCAGGCCGTATCATGTTCGTTTCCTTTATTTAGTTCCGGGGATAAGTTCAAGAATCTGCTTTATAGGCATGCAGAGATCGTTTACTTCAAGCGAGCGTTCCGCCGCAAGAATTGTCTCTGCGCATTTTTTCATGGCAGGGTAGGAAGCTCGCAGCATGTGGTTAGCATAGATTATGACGTTTGCCCCCCACGATGAGAGTTCTTTTTCCGTGAACTGATTGTACGTCGTCGGTACAAGAACAAGCGGGATGGATCTGTATTCTTTTCTGAAACGTCCGCAGAATTCTTTAATATCGGCGCCTGTCTTGTTCTTGCTGTGAATCATAATACCGTCAGCACCGGCTTTTACGCATGCGAATGCTTTTGAGAGCGCTTCGTCTATCGTACGTCCTGCGATGATTTCCTCAATACGAGCGATGATCATAAAGTCTTTCGTTACCTGCGCTTTTTTTCCCTCGCTGATTTTGTGGCAGAACTCTTCCTCAGAGGCAAGCTCCTGTTTGACTTCGGTGCCGAACAGCGAATTTTTTTTCAGGCCGACTTTATCTTCGATGATAACGGCCGAGACTCCGTTGCGTTCGAGCGTACGGACTGTGAATACAAAGTGTTCGGGAATGCCACCCGTGTCGCCATCGTAAATAATCGGTTTTGTTGTACATTCAAGAATATCGGTAAGACTCTGGAGGCGGGTAGTGAGGTCGACAGCTTCAATATCAGGCTTTCCCTTGTCCGTGGAATCAGTAAGACTGGACGACCACATACCGTCAAAACGGTGAATGCCGTCTTCCTTCTGTACTTCAGCATTTTCAACGATTAAACCGCTCAGACCGGAATGTGCTTCCATAATACGTACGACGGGTTTTGCAGCAATAAGCCTGCGGAGACTTTTGAGGCGGATGTCCGGCGTAGTGCCGATTGTTTCCGCGTTTTCGACAAGTGCCGTCGAATTGATTCCCTTTGTATACGGAATTTCAATCACCTGGCCGCCCCATTCCTTCATAACTTCAAATACATCGTCACGGATTTTGCTCAGATAGTTTGATTTCCAGTCGTCGCCGTGAATAATGTAGTCGGGCTTATATTTTTTAAGATTCGGAACATAGCTCCAGTCTTCCTGTGGAACAACTCCGGAAACTCCCTTAATGTTTTCGACAACTTCTTTCCGCTGCTCGTACGTAAGGTAGGGAAGCCGTTTGTGCGAGACTATTGCCGAATCGGTAAGCAGCCCGACAATAAGGTCCCCGTATTTTGCACCTTCCTGAATTATGTTGATAATTCCCGGATGAATAATATCTCCCGTCATTCCAAGATATACTTTTTTGTTCATGTGGTTTCTCCTGTAAAAAAAAACGTACCAGCAGACATCAGTTATTCTGCGCCTGAAGTTTTTCAACTGTCGCTGTCATAAAGTCTGCAATATTCCTCCCGGCTTCACCGGTGTGCATCCAAGCCGTCGATTTTGCCTCCCTGCGGGCTGCCGCAAGTTCAGGACTGTCACCTGCCGACTGAATGATATCTTTAATTCTGCCGAAATCCCGTTCCTCTAGCTTAATACCCATCTTTTCAAGGATAGTGAACTGCCACAGCGGTTTATTAAGATCGTACGCATCATAGGGACGAAGGTCCATGTCCGTGTTGACATACATGACCGGTTTGTCACAGAGAAACGTATAGTCGAATATAATACCGGAGAAATCCGAAATCATAATGTCGGCCTTTTTCATTGCATAGATGTTTTCGCGGTTGTAATCCCATTCAAGATTGCTGTTGTTCTTGTAACGGGTTTCAAGCCGTTTGAGCATGTCGGGCTCTGATTTTTTTGACTGCGGATGCGGGCGCACGATAATGCGCCAGCCGGTTGCAACAAGCGGATCAAGAAGCCGTTCTCCGTACTTTTTCAGAACACCGACGTCTCCCCACGACGGAGAAACAAGAACTGTAAACGGATGATTTTCCTCCGCCGGAATGTCTTTAATGCGTCCGGCAAGCACGTCCAGATACGTGCATCCGACAGTGATGAACTGCTTCGGAGTCAGTGAACGCTGCGCTTCGAGTTTCTGAAGGTCAGCCTTCTGGTAATCACCCGTGAGCAGCACAGAATCGAAATAATCGAGGCCGAACAGACGGTATGTCGTGGCGTCGTTCGGCATATGCAGCACGTGCGAATAATGCCGGACGTTTTTACTGCGTTTGAGCTGATACACCTGCAGACCGGGAGTCGTCATTAGTACAAAACCCGCACTCAGAAGATTCAGCCGTGCGAATGCGGTGTTCCCTTCGCCGATGTACTCAGGTTTTACATACTGATAGTTCTGTTCAAAAACAGGATCGTCCTGCGCAGACGTGTAATAGGTAAGTTGAATCCGTCTTTTTTCAAATTCATCGGTTACAGGCTTGAATACGTTCCAGTACTGTTTGCCTTCGCAGTAAATGACGTACGGTTTAAAGGATGCGTCGTGCTGAAACGCATCCCTGTTTTTCTTACCGGAGAAAAACAGTTTAAGTTTGAGAACGGCCGCCTTTGCAAGAAAAAAAACCGTTGCTGCCGCTCCGATAAGAATAGAGAAGAGCATACTTCCCGTACCCGGGTCAATGTACAGAGGGAGAAATATCATTTTACTTTACTCCAATTAGTAATATCAAAAAGATTGTCGTGAACATAATAATCTTTTGTCGGGTCAAGATGGAATTCGTATTCGTTGCTGCCGCCTGAAAGCTGTTGACCGGAAATGGCAATATACTGAGGTTTTTTCTTTGCATCAGAATTAATAGGATTGCCGGTAAACGGATTGACCGGATTTTTAATTATACCGGTCAGTGCAAGCGTCGGTACGTCGGCGTTCGTCATGAATGTATTGTCGGTTTTTATGCTGCCAGATGTGTTAAAGTCTTTTACCATCAGAAATGCATTCATCTGATCCTGCTGAAACGGAAGATTGTTGTGGGTGACCATATTTCTTTCCGGTCCGTGGTCCGACACCAGAATTATGCGGGTGTTGTCATATACTCCGTTGTCTTTGAGATATTTGAACCAGTCGGCAAGACGCATAAGTGCGGCCGCATTTATTGAGTACGAGACCTCCCTGGCGTATTTGCCGCTGCCGAACTTTGTCACGGCAATGGCGGGTCTGTAATCAGGCGCCTGCAGATATGAACCTTCATGAGTGGTATTATTGTCCATAACAAGGGCGTTGTTGCTGTCGTCATCCGCAATGTTCACCAGCCTGGGCAGGTAATCGAGTACGGCATATCCATTGAGAGTTTTTCTGAGGCTGACATTCTTTGTTATTGCGCACCAGTTTCCATCGCTGTAAATTCCTTCACGTAGAAAAAGTGGCGACATTTTAAACAAAGAATACCAGAGAATATTCCGCTTGAGTACGTCGCTGTCGGATGGAAGATTAAAATTATGTTCCGTACACCAGAGATTCGTATAGTGAGCGTCGGTAATGTATGTTTTTACATTTGGATACGGCTTGAAAATACTCATATCGGGGATCCACTTCCCGTTGGCGTACGGAAGATCTGCTGCCGTGACATTAAAACCGTTCTCGGTGAAAATCCGCGGCATCATCAAAAGAGCTTCGTTTCGTTTTTGAACGAGAGTGACATTTTTTCTGCTGTTAATCGCCTGCGGCGTTGCATCATAGCCGCCGAAAATCGGAGGCGACCCGAGCGACGTATAACCGTTGAACGTAACTGTATTGGGATAAAATACAAATCCCGAAAATTCATCGTTGAGTTCCGGGTAGTCTTTCAAAAGATAGGGAACAAGAACACTGATTGCACGGTCTATCATCAGGACTACGACATTTTTTCCCTTTTTAGATAAAGTAAAAATGGGATCCACTTCGGAAGCCTGAGAAGCGTTGGCCTTACTTTGATAAGAAGCCAGCGATTTAAAACTTCTGCTGGTCTGAAACATATTAATTGATGAAACTGCAAAAATTGCAGTAATGGCAAATATAAAAACAGTAGAAAGAATTTTCGTTTTTTTAAAATACAGAATGATACATACGAAAGCAACAGGAATAAGCAGAATGCAGAAATTACTGAACGACTGCAAGAATGTCGGATGAACATTGTGAGCGAAAATGAGCGCAGTTGAAATAAAACCGTATTTTCCGGGAAATAAGAAAACGTTTACCAGTGCTGATATTCCTGCGACAGAGAAAATAACTGCAAAAACTCTCTTAACATTATCCGAAAAAAGAAAATACAGACAAACGGGCCAGAAAATACAAAAACCGAAAGCCTGTGTAAATGTGTTGCGTATAAAAAAAAGAGGAGAGGTATACTGGTCAATGTAGGAAAATTCCTGCGGTGATGCGTTAATAAGATTTGAAGGTAGAAGCAGTCCTGCTGTAAAAAGAAGCAGCAATGCACCTGTTATAAAAAGGGCAAAAGAATCCTTTGCAGAAACGGCGCTGCTGAAATCCGTCTTTATACGGCTGCCGATAAACGGAAAAATACAGAGAAGGGCAGCAATAGCCGAAAGAAGTATCGTAATCATAATACGTGGTCTCTCAGGACCTCTGTGATAATAATTAAGATACCATGCCACAAGTAACAAAAAAACTGCGAAAACTGCAAAAAGAACGTTCTTTTTATAGGGAGATTTTATTTTGTAGTATATATTTTTTACAAGTGAAAAAATATTATTCATTGTCCAGTAAAGTACCAGCCCGGACGGAGAGGTATACAGGACTACAAGAAATATACCGGCCATTACATATAATTGAATTTTTTCTTTCAGAGGAAATCCTTTTGTATATACAGCCCCTGCAATACAGTTAATAAGTGTCATTGCAACAGGGAGCATGTTTATATGCATGTTTCCGATGTGAATTAACTGGTCTGGTGCACCCATGTTGCTGATAAAAAGAAAAGATGCACCCTTCAGAAGTTCAAGATCAGAAAGATAAATATACGCCGCAATAAAAAAGGGAATTTGAATAAGAAGTCCGAATGATGAACGAAGAGCCATAATCGGATGGTAGTGATGCTGTCTGTAATAGGTAGAAAGAATCATATATTGTTCGTCGCCTTTGAAAGCGGTTTTTATTCTGTCGACCCCCGGCTTCAACGCTTTTTCGGTGTTGCGTTCCAGTTCCTGCCATTTTTCTGCAACGGCATATAAGGGCAGACAGATCACTGTTATGGCAATACTTACACAGATAATCGAAAAACCTGTGAATTTGAAAGTACCTTGTGCAAACACAAAGATGAATTCCACCAGCTGCATAAGTGGATAAATAATCACATTAAAGAGTACATTTAACATAATTGCAGACTTCCTAAGATTGTATATAAGTCAAAAAGTGATTAAATTATATTGAAACGTATAAAATGATTCAATATACGAAGAATTGTATAAAATTAATTTTTAATCTTCAGAATTACGTTGTACAATCGTTCTGCTGTTTTTTTAAGCGTATATTTTTCAAGCAGTTTTTCAGTACTTTCCACAGGTTCCTCAAGCAGATTATCAAGATTTACATTGGGCTTATCGGGATCAATGTAGTGTGCGCATCCGCCGTATATCTCCGGCAAACTCGTACGATTTGAAATTATAACGGGAGTACCGCAGGAAAGTGCCTCAAGCGGGGGAAGCCCGAATCCTTCAAAATACGACGGGAAAACGAACGCTTTACATTTTTTCAGCAGCGCTTTTACCTGTTCGTCGGAAAGATACCCTGTCATAACAACGTTGTGCAGATGCTTGAGTTTTTCAAGTTCCGGTGGGACAACATTTTCGAGCGCTTTGCCCGAAACGGCGAATAATTCATCGGGATACAGTTCCGCATGATCCGCAATCCACTTCAGGTTCTTCCGTGTCGAAAGACTTCCGAGCGTAAAGTAGAACGACCGCTCTCTCAGCTGTGGCAGCCGATTGAAGACTGAATCGTCCGCCGGAATGTTCCGGTACTGACCAACACCGCTGTAAACGACGGCTACACGGTCAGGATTTATGTGATACGTGTCCACAATAGTTTTCTTTGTAAACTCCGAGACAGTGATTATTTTTTTTGCATGCTTTGCTATAATCCGGTACATAAAATCACTGTACAGTCGTACGAGTTTATCCCGTCCTGAAGTAAAATCCTGCGGATAGAGTTTGCAGTAGATATCGTGCAGAAACTCAATACCGGGAGCAAATATCGGGCAGGTGTTTGAATAATCAAGACTTACTGCATGATGTTTCAGTATATATTTCTGAACAACGAACTGCGTCCAGCGCGGAAACGATTTTGCTTCATAATCAATACGCACAACTTTAATATTCTTCAATACGGGGACGTTTTTTGCGTTAGAAGGGACAATAAGTTCAATCTCGCCGGGTTGTACCATAGTATCAAGCGCTTCGGTTACTTCAATGGCAAGGCGCTCTATACCGGTAAGGTTGTGGCACCACGATTCGCCGTTAATAACAATAGTTTTATTTTTGCTGTTTATCATTAATCAGAAATTCCCCCAAAGCCGGTATTACACTGTATAAACGTATATTTTACAATTTGTAATAGTCTTTATACCATGCTGCAAACCGGGAAAGTCCTTCTTCCAATGTCGTAGACGGTCTGAAACCGAAATCATGTTCAAGGTCAGTTATATCCGCATAAGTCTGATACACGTCGCCTGGCTGCATGGGAAGCAGTTCTTTTTTCCCCGGCCTGCTTATTATACCTTCCGCCATGAGACAATTTTCAAGTATTGTAACAAAATCCATCAGACTTGCAGGTTTATTGTTTCCGATGTTATAGATTTTGTACGGCGCGTCATCTTTCGTCAGACCTGGTGTTTTCTGTATGATTTTTGCAATACCCGAAACGATATCGTCGATATAGGTAAAATCGCGGTACATGTCTCCGTTGTTGTATATCTGTATAGGCTCACCCTTTACCAGTTTATCCGTGAATTTAAAGTAAGCCATGTCGGGACGCCCCATGGGACCGTATACTGTAAAGAACCGCAGTCCCGTTGCCGGAATCCGATACAATTTACTGTATGCATGAGCCATAAGTTCGTCTGACTTCTTGGTTGCCGCGTACAGAGAAACGGGATTGTCTACTTTGTCGTCGGTAGAATAGGGAACTTTCTTATTTGTTCCGTAAACGCTGGAACTTGAAGCGAAAACAAGATGTTCGACCGGGTAATGGCGGCATGCCTCAAGTATGTTGAAAAAACCGATAATATTCGATTGTATATACGAGTCGGGATTGGTGATTGAATACCGGACACCGGCCTGCGCTGCAAGATTCACGACGAGCGCCGGCTTATATTGCGCAAAAAGATTGTTTACCGTTTCTTTCTCTGCTATATTGCCTTTAATAAATGTAAACCGGTTCCCGAACGACGAGAGGATGGAAAGACGTTTTTCTTTTAAAGATATATCATAATAATCTGTAATGCTGTCTATTCCTAGAATAGTACATTCCGGAAACGATTCAAGCAGCCGTTTTGACAAAAAACTTCCGATAAAACCTGCTGCACCGGTAATAAGAATTGTTTTATTCTGTATTGAAATTTCAGACATACTGATATATATTATGTTTTTGCAAAAAGTTTGTAAAGACCGATTTTTGCAAGTACAAGTTTAAGCCCCGTACGGGCAGACGGATGGCATGAATATAATATTCGAAGCTCTTCAACAGGGTTTCTGCCGGCAGCGAGCTCAAAACCGAGTTTGCGTGTAAAAAATGCTTCTGTAATTGCTGTATCGGAAAAAACAGCATCGCAATGTTTCGTCAAAAGCCGGTTCATTGCCGTCGTACCTTTTTCGGGATGCTGGGTTATGCTGTCTTTCTGCATGAACGAGTCGACAAGAATATCGTTCTGACGGAATATTTTGTATTTCTGAGAAAGTCTGAGTAGTTCGTCCCAGTCCTGAAGCCGCGGCATATCTTCGTCAAACTGTATTTTTTTAAAACATTCGGCTTTTCCTAACAGAAGCTGCGTGCTTGAACAGTTATAGACAAGCAGATTTTCATATGTAACCGGACCTTCAGGCATCGCTTTCGGAAACGGATGAAGAAAGCGTTTTCCGTTTTCATTGTAACAGTTCATGCTGCATATGACGACGTCGGCGTTGCTTTTTTCAAGAAAAGCAACCTGCCTTTCAAGTTTATCGGGATGCCACCGGTCATCGCTGTCATTAAAGGCAATATATTCTCCCGACGCTTCACGGATACCCCTGTTGCGTGCAGCGCATGCACCCGAATTACGGTCGAGACAAACGTATTTTACACGGCTGTCTTTGATATTTGTTACAATTTCTGCCGTGTTGTCTGTCGACGCGTCGTCTACGATAATCAATTCAAAATCTGTATATGTCTGGGACAGGACACTCTGTACGGATTTCAGGAGAATATGTCCGCGGTTGTACGAGGGGATAATTACATTGATTGCAGGTTTGGACATACAATCAGTTTACTACAGATTTATGTGTGAAGCAATGCAAAATGTAGACAAATTTTATATGGAGTTATATTATGAAAATTATGAAATTACTTGTTGTCATTCCTACCTATAACGAAATAGAAAATATTACACGATTTATTCTGGCTGTTATGGCTCAGATTGAAGACTGCGGCGGAAATATTCTTGTTGTCGACGACGGTTCTCCTGACGGGACCGGAAAGGCCGTAAAAGTCATGCAGACAGATTATCCTGATTCGCTGTTTCTGCTTGAGCGAAACAGTAAGAGCGGACTTGCAGATGCATATCTTACAGGATTCCGGTGGGGCGAAGAACACTGTTATGATGTGTTCCTTGAAATGGATGCTGATTTTTCGCATAAACCGGAATACATACCAGAAATGCTTAAACAGATTAAAGAAAATGACGTTGTAATCGGTTCCAGAAATATCAAAGGTGGAGCAGTTGAGGGGTGGTCTGTACTTCGTAATTTTGTTTCAAAAGGCGGTTCTCTGTATTCTCGTATGGTACTTCATTGCCCTGTAAAGGATTTAACCGGCGGATTCAATATGTGGACACGCAAAGCGCTTGATGCAATCAATCTTGATAGAATCGTTTCCCGCGGATATTCATTCCAGATAGAAATGAAATACCGCGCATATAAAAGCGGCATGAAAATAAAAGAAATACCAATTATTTTCCCTGACCGACAGGCAGGAAAATCAAAAATGAGCAAAAAAATTTTTGTTGAAGCATTTGTAAAGATATGGAAAATCCGATATTGATATCATGAATAAATTAACATCTTTTATCAAAGAAAATTGGCTGAAGATTCTTAAATTCGGTGCTACAGGCGGACTCGGTACTGTTACAAACCTTATGCTGTTTTTCGTATTTGCCGATAAGCTGTCACTGCCTGATATTCCTGTAAATATCAGCTGTTTCATAATTGCATGTACACAGAACTATTTTTTAAACCTTCTGTGGACATTCCGAAAACAGTGTGAAGAAAAACCCACGTTCAGACGCTGGTTACAATTCATGACTTCTTCTGTTGGAGGTTTTCTTGTAAACTTGGGAGTGTACGTATTTCTTACCAGATCATGGGAATGGCCGTTTAAAGTTATCCCGCAGGCAATCGGCATCCTTTCCGGAATGGTAATAAACTATCTGTTTTCAAATTATCTTGTTTTCAGGAAGAACAGATAGTTTACTTATTATTTTTCTTTTCCAAATAATTGAATATAATACATATTAGTATAAAAATAATAATCGCTGCAACTGAAAAAATCGCTCCATAGAAAAGTCCTGGTGTATGATATACAAATTTTACAGCATGATTTCCCGGTTTAAGAAATATTCCGG
>Ga0172378_10005399_pt1 | contig 11931 bp, 12 predicted proteins | sample GrowelOW332metaG_FD_119755 | JGI IMG/M metagenome (GOLD analysis project Ga0172378, IMG submission 119755) | Groundwater microbial communities from an aquifer near a municipal landfill in Southern Ontario, Canada - Pumphouse #3_1 metaG | ecosystem: Environmental > Aquatic > Deep subsurface >... | reverse complement strand
TTTCGTCTAATATAAATTATAAACTGACGAACCATTTCATCCCGCTTATCTTTAAGTAATTTGTGCCCCCGAACGGCAGTAGCCAGCCGATTTTTCAATCTGGTCAGCTCCATACGTGTAGGGTTTACTGTTGTAGCCATGGGTTATTCCCCCTCGGTAGTACGGTTGGCCGGTTTGTAATACTTGTCCAGATATTCATCACGAATACGCTTCAATTCACTGCGTGGCAGAATACCCAACAATTTCCAGCCTAAATTCAAGGTTTCTTCAATGGAACGGTTGGTGTTGTAGCCCTGAGATACATATTCTTTTTCAAATCTATCGGAGAATTCCGCATAGAGTTTATCAACTTTACTTAGTGCGGCATCGCCCAAGATAGTAGCTAATTCTTTGGCCTGCTTACCACGGGAATAAGCGGCAAAAAGCTGATTCATGGTATCCGCATGATCTTCACGGGTCTTGCCCTTACCAACGCCCTTGTCTTTCAAACGGGACAGGGAAGGCAGTACGTCAATAGGCGGCGTCAAGCCTTTGCGATAAAGTTCACGTGACAAAATAATCTGGCCTTCTGTAATATACCCGGTTAAGTCAGGAATTGGATGAGTCTTATCATCTTCAGGCATAGACAGAATAGGAATCATGGTAATGGAACCTTTCTTATTCCTGATACGTCCTGCTCTTTCGTACATGGTTGCCAAGTCAGTGTATAGATAGCCGGGATAACCGCGACGACCGGGAACTTCTTTACGAGCTGCGGAAATTTCCCGAAGTGCATCGGCATAGTTAGTAATATCCGTAATAATTACCAATACGTGCATATCCAGTTCAAAAGCCAAATATTCGGCAGCGGTAATAGCCATACGAGGTGTAGCAATACGTTCTACAGCCGGATCGTTAGCCAAATTGATGAATACCACGGCACGCTCTAAGGCGCCTGTTCTGTTAAAGTCGTTCATGAAGAAGTTAGCTTCTTCGAAGGTAATACCTACAGCAGCAAAAACAACGGCGAATCCTTCGCCGGTACCCAGCACCTTAGCCTGGCGGGCAATCTGAGCAGCTAACTGGGCATGTGGCAAACCACTCCCGGAAAACACAGGCAGCTTCTGACCACGTACCAGGGTGTTCAGTCCATCAATGGCGCTAACGCCGGTTTGAATAAATTCCGCAGGATAGTCACGGGCGGCAGGGTTCATAGGCACACCGTTAATGTCCTTGTATTCCTCAGGAATAATGGGAGCACCGCCGTCTTTGGGACGGCCCATCCCATCAAATACACGTCCCATCATAGCAGGAGATACTCCTAATTGAATACCATGACCCAGGAAACGAGCCTTGGAGTCATCAATCTTTAGGCCCTGAGAGCTTTCAAAAAGCTGTACTAAAGCTTTATCTCCGTCTACGGTCAATACTCTGCCGCTACGGGTTTCTCCGTTAGCCTGGTAGATTTCTACCAGCTCATCGTATTTGACCCCTTCAACATGGTCTACCATCATCAGAGGGCCTACTACTTCGCGAATTGTCTTATAATCTTTACGCATTAGCTCCACCCTCCTCTGTTAATTCTGAAAATGCTTTATCCATTTCTTTGTTTAAAGCCGCAAATTTTTCTTTTTCTTCTTTTTCCGGAATATATTTTGCTCTGCCTATATGTTCACGAATAGGCATATCAATCAGTTTGTCCAATTGGACATGTTGTCCCAAAGCAGCCAGAGCCTTATCATACCAGCTGATAATCAGCTTCAGCATATTATACTGCTTGTTCAAGGAAGTATAGGTATCCACTTCGTCGAAAGAATTCTGGTGAAGATAATCTTCACGGATAGAACGGGCACATTCCATGGTAATACGGTCTTTGAAGCCCAAAGCATCAATACCAACCAAACGAACTATTTCATTTAAGCTGGCTTCTTCTTGGAGAATTCCCATGGTCTTGCCTACCAATTCACCCCAGTCAGGAGCAACAGTGCCATTGTAGTAATTCTTTAATCTATCGGAATACAAAGAGTAGCTCTGCAGCCAGTCAATAGCAGGAAAATGACGGGCATAAGCCAGTGATGCAGACAGACACCAGAACACTTTAACAATACGCAGAGTAGCCTGAGAAACCGGCTCAGAAATATCACCACCGGGAGGAGATACCGCACCGATAGCGGAAACTGCGCCTATCCGCTTTTCTTTACCCATACAGTCAACTACACCGGCTCTTTCATAGAACTCTGCCAGACGGGATGCCAAGTAAGCAGGATAACCTTCTTCACCGGGCATTTCTTCAAGACGGGAGGACATTTCACGCAGGGCTTCTGCCCAGCGGGAAGTAGAATCAGCCATGATGGCGACCTTGTAACCCATATCTCTGAAATACTCTGCCAAAGTAATACCTGTATAAATAGATGCTTCACGGGCTGCTACAGGCATATCGGAAGTATTGGCAATCAATACGGTACGCTTCATCAGAGGCAATCCCGTACGAGGATCCTTCAATGCAGGGAACTCATTTAAAACATCGGTCATTTCGTTGCCACGTTCACCGCAGCCTACATAAATGATAATATCCGCATCAGCCCATTTAGCCAGCTGATGCTGAATAACCGTTTTGCCGCTGCCGAAAGGACCGGGCACAGCTGCCACGCCGCCCTTAGCAATGGGGAACAGTGTATCAATAACTCTCTGGCCCGTAACCATTGGTTCATCCGGAGCCAGCTTGTCTTTATAAGGCCGGGCTACACGCACCGGCCAGGTTTGCAGCATAGGATATTCGGTAACTTTACCATCTTTATCTTTAATCTTATAAACCGGCTCAGTAATAGTTGCTTCACCGGCATAAACCCATTCCACAGTGCCGCTCTTATTGGGAGGCAGCATGATTTTATGCAGTACTGCAGGAGTTTCCTGAACAGTACCGATCACATCGCCGCCGATTACCTCATCCCCGACTTTGGCTACAGGAACAAATTCCCATTTCTTGTTCCTGTCTAGCTTCGGTACGTCAATACCACGGGTAATACGGTCTCCGGCTATTTTATAAATTTCTGTCAAAGGTCTTTGAATACCATCGAAAATACTTTCAATCAAACCGGGTGCCAGTTCTACAGACAAAGGAGCACCAGTGGTTTCTACGGGTTCACCTGGGCCTAAGCCTGCAGTTTCCTCGTACACCTGAATAGAGGCCTTATCTCCTCTTAATTCAATAACTTCACCGATCAAATGCTGCGCACTGACTCGGACCACGTCATACAAATGAACGTCGCCCATGCCTTCAGCAACAATCAAAGGACCGGATACCTTAACAATAGTTCCACTCATCGGTTTTTCCCTACCCTTCTTTGAATAGAATGTCAGCACCAACCGCTTTTTCTACATTGGACTTAATCCGCTTCATACCTAATCCCAAGGATTTGTTCCCGGCAGGAATGGGTATAATGGCAGGAAAGGTCGCGGTTGCATACATATTAATGACTTCTTGTACTAACTGAGCAGCAGTTTCCGTAATATAAATTATTACATAACCACCTTCAGCCAGTTTGTGAATCCTTTGCTCTATTTTTGCTTTTTCTGTTTCGTAGAAAACGTCGAAGCCAACGGCCTTATAAATCATGACAGAGCTAGGGTCACCGATTACTGCTATTTTCCGTTTTTCCATAATCTTACCTCCCTGGCAGAACTCTCGTTAAATCAAGAGCTCCGGCACTTGAGCCTCGAAGCCTCCTTGCTTGGCTCCGAAGATAGCTCTTAAGGCTTTTGCCTCTGCATCTCTGGCCATCAGATACCCTACTACAGGACCTAATGACTCATAATTCGATTTTTCTTTCCGCAGAATATTTATAAGTGCTGTATTCATGCGATTATTAATTACAGACAGATCGTTGGTCTGAATATACTCACTAATAGCCTGAGCAACAGCAGAACCGTTTTTTCCGGTATTCAGCTTGGACGCTAACTGCTCAGCAGGTGTTTCCATATTCTCTGAAAAGGTCTTTAACTCAATGGCTCCGGCTTCTACCAGCACTAAACGAAGTTTGTCCACATCCCACTTCATCAGTCTGGCTCTTACTAAGCTCTGAGCATTTAAGAAATCTGCCCACAGGGAAAAATAGTCGCTAATGAAACCCTGTTCATGCTTTTCTTTTAATATCTTTGCCGCTTCCTTAAACATCGCACCATCAATCTGAGTGCTGAATTGGAGAGGATCAGTACCCCTGACCAAATCCGCCTCAATTTTATCCATAGTGTTTTTGTAAATTTCCGGCAAATCATCATAATATTTCGTGGAAACAGCATCTTTTAATAATTCCAGGGAGAAAGCCCCTCCCTCCCGCAAAAACTCACCGGCATCCACACCTAAAAGCCGTGCTTTCAGGAGCGTCTTAAGATTGTGAGTGTCCACAGGCAAAAGGAAAAGGCCAAGCAATTCCCGGTCGGGAGTAAGCTCCATGATTCTCTTTCTGGAAAGCTGCATTTGTTCCCGAATAATTTTATCTATTTCCCCATCCTGAATAAGAGCCTCAGGAACTCCCTCTGCATAGCCTGTCTCTAAAAGAGCGGCCTGAGCTTCTTTAACAGTGGGAGCCTCTATAATTCTTCTCAGTTGGGCTTGGGTAAGCAAGTGGGTAGATAAAACACTGATACTGCCTATGGCAAATTCTAAGCTGCTTTGAGGCATATCACTTCACCTCCGTACCGAACAGGATGTCAGCTACATTCTTTTCCTCCCGGGTACGGATATCTTCTAAAAGAGTAGCAAAAGAGCCATCATAATCACTGGTCTCACCAACCAGCATAACTCCGCCTTTAAAAGCTGCCGGCAGATTGCTCAAGGTCAGCCCACCCTTTTTGCCGGCCTTAGCCAAGGCTGCATTCAGCTTTGCTAAAAAACCGTTTTTATACTTATCCGCATCCTGGGCCGGTACCTGAAGCTTTTCTGTACCGGTTGTACTGGCACTTACTACAATATTAGTAATTAATTGTTCCCATTTGTCTTCAGGGAGTTGAGCCAAAGCATCCTCTGCTACGGCAAAAGCCTTTTCGATAACGGCACGTTTGCTGCCCAGAGATTTCTTTCTGGTATCCAGCTCCGCAATCAGTACCTGACGACGGCCTGCTTCATCTGCATCAATTGCAGCTGAAGCTTCGATGGTCTTAATTTGTTCTTCCGCATCGGCCATAATTTTTGCTTTAGCAGCAGCTGCTTTCTGCTCAGCTGCAGAACGAATGTCTGCGGCGTTTTGCTTAGCTTCCTGCTGTATTTTTTCTATAATCTTGTTTGCTGCCACAGTACTTTCCTCCTTACTTATTAGATGTTAATACCGTAAACCATTAAGAAGGAAATAAGTAAAGCCAATACAGCGTAGGTTTCAACCATAGCTGTCATGGTAATACCTTTACCAAATTCTTCAGGACGCTTAGCGGTCAAATAAATACCTGCTGCAGCAACCTTGCCCTGAGCAATGGCAGAAAGAAGTCCGCCGATTCCCATGGGGAACGCTGCAAAAAACAATGCCAAGCCTTGAAATGTAGTTAATTCCTTAACACCGCTGCCGCCTACAGCACCGATTTTTAACAAAATAATGAAGGCAATCAATAAACCATAAATACCCTGAGTACCGGGCAAGGCTTGAAGTACCAAAACGTTACCAAACTTATCAGGATCTTCTGCTACAACACCACTACCTGCTTGGCCGGCAATAGCCAGACCTTTTGCACTGCCTACACCTGCCAAGGCTGCTGAAAATGCTGCTCCGCCAAAAGCTAGGGCTGTTCCTAATGTAATCATGATTAAATCCTCCTTAAATTTTTCAATTTATTTAGTTACATCTGTGTATTTGGTTCTTAAAGCAAGAGGCACGAAAGCCCTGCCGCCGGCTTCAAAAAACTTGCCGAAAAATTCAATGTACTGCAATCTGGAACTATGTACGAAGGCACCCAACACATTGATGATAATGTTGAAAGTGTGTCCGCCGATGAGCAGGAGTACTGCTACCACAATTCCCACGGGACCCATGCCCAGCAGCATTTGTGCAATGGTATTAATAACCATGCCAATAACGCCGGTAGCCAGGCCCAAAGCAAAGATACGTGAATAACTGAGCAAATCACTTAAATAACTGCTGATATTGTACAAACTCAGAAGACCGCCGATCAGTCGGGAAACAATTCCTTGCTTTTCCCTGCCTCCAAAGAAGAGGATAATAGCTGCTCCAAAGAGTGCTAAATATTTACCGATAGGACCATCTACCATACCCATACAGAAGAAACCGGCAAACATGATAAGCCAGCTAATCTGGTCACAAACAGCTCCCATGATATCTCCGGCCTTCACTAAGGTATAAATCTTAATGAGCATACCGCAAATCAAGTGAATGGCACCTAAGCCAAAACACAGAACCAGCATTTTTATTGGTTCGTTCATTGGTACAAAGAGCAGCGGATGCCACTCCAACCCAAACCAGCCTCCGAACATAGCCCCCCAGATTACCGTGGAAATACTGCCAAAGAAAATAACCATGGTTAATTTTCCTGCAAAACCCTGAGGCTTAAATAATTTCATGGCAATAAAGAGCGCTACGGTGAGAACCAATCCATAACCGGCATCGGAAAGCATCATGCCAAAGAAAATAAAATGGAAAGGTGCCATCATTAAATCCGGATCTACAGTGCCTACTTTAGGGCGTGAATACAACTCCACAACCGATTCATAAGGTGCTACCAGTTTGTTGTTTTCCATAACGGAAGGAGGAATTTCCCCCTCGGCAGGATCTCTGAAATCCAATTGATAGGCATCAGTCACGCTTTTAACAGACTTTTCAACGGACTCGGTACAATCATGCCGTACCCAGCCTTGGAGACAGAAAGTCTTAACTGTTTCAGTACCTCCATTGGCCAGTCTTTCTCCTTTAGCGGCCATCTGGTCAGCATAAAGAGCTATCTGATCTTTCTGTCCGGCAATTGCTTTTGCCTTTACTTCCAGTTCCTGAGCCTCTTTTTCTTTCTTAGCAGCTTCTGCTTTCAATTCCTGAATCACCTGAGTGGCAGATCCTGTGCCTTTAGGCAGGAGCGCTTCTGTAAAATTATGCTCTTTCAATAAATGCTTTATTTCCTGAGCCTGGCTTTTATGAGCAATGACCACCATGGCTATACCTTCCGGGCCAACCCCGAAACGGCTGGTATCCATCAGGAGTTTTTCTGTTGCTTTTAAATACCCTTCCAAATCTTCTTCCGGTAAATAGCCCACGAAACATTCTGTAGTTTCCGTGGCCTTAAGTTCTTCCAGAGGAATATCCAGTTGAAGCCAAGGATTCAGGCTTTCTGCCTGACTGTTCAAAATCGCCTCTTCATTACGAAGTGTAGCTATTTGACTGGCTAAGGCTTCTGCTTCATCCATAGCTTTGCGGCCGTCTTGGGATTCTAAAAGGAATTTATTGTAAGAAATCGCCGGCTTAGGAGCCAAGAGAGACTTTTTAGCCCCATGGCCGTCCAAGAAATGAATGGCTTCTTTAGCCTTGTCCAATTGGCCGGTAACTTCTTCTGCTCCCGGCAGGGCCGATTTTTCATCAGTTTGAATCAGCATAACGCTGCCGTCTTTTTGTAAGGCCAGTAAGAGCGCATCCCGGTCGTTTTTAAGGGCATATAAAGTTAGTCTTTTCATTGGCACTAACATTTTAGACCACGACCTTTTCTACAATATACTTTGCTGCCTGAGGGACTCTTTCCCGGGCGGTTTTTGTCAGCTCCTCATCTGCTAAAGAACGCTTATTGAGAAGTTCCTGTGCCTTTAGTTTCGCCTCTGCTTCTGCTTTTGTCACCAATGCTTTCGCCTTGGTTCTGGCTTCCACCACCAAAGCATCTGCTTCTTGATGAGCTTTGTCTTCTGCATCTCTTAATAGATTTCTGGCTTCTACGGTTGCCAATTGTTGGGTTTCGTCAGCTGCTTTTTCTGCAGCTTTAATTTCTTCAATCATTGACAATTTTATCACCACCTTTGTTTGAATTTTGTTGCGTCTCTTATTTTAAACTAACTTTATTGAAGGGGAATTTTTCTCCCGGCATACTATAAGCAACCAATTTTTCAGCTTTTTCCATGTCCCCGGTGAAATTAATAGTCGTTCCACCTGTGCCATTCATCTTATACAGACCTTCTTCAATCAAATAATGCTCCACATTGGTAGCCGTTTCTGCTGCCGGATCGATTACTTGTACATCCCGGCCCATGGATTTCTGAATTTCTCTGTGCAGGAAAGGAAAATGAGTGCAGCCCAGAAGAACTACATCTACACCGTCTTTCTTGGCTTCATCCGTATACTCCATAATAGCAGCAGCCATTTCCGGAGTGCCGAACTTAGCTGCTTCAACTAGAGGCACAAACTTAGTACAGGGAATACCATACACCTGTATTCTGGAATCAATAGCTGTATATGCTTTTTGATGCATATGAGAATTAACGGTAAACTGGGTGGCAAAAAGTCCTACTTTTTTCTTTTTGCTAGCCGACAAAACCATGTTTTCGCCCTTGGACATACCGATAAGACCAAATTTATGGGTCTTTTGCAAGGTATCCATACCTAGAGTGGTAATGGTATTGCAGGCCGAAACCACTAGCTTGACATTTTGGGTATCAAAAAAGCACAGCATTTCCTCCACAAATTTGCGGATTTCTTCTTCGCTGCGCACGCCATACGGAGCTCTGGCCGTATCTCCCAAAAAAATGAAATTTTCACTAGGCAGCTTACGACGAAGTTCTTTAAGAACGGTCAAGCCACCTACTCCTGAATCTAAAACACCAATAGACATATCTTTCGTCAACATTCTGCGTCCCTGCTTTCCATAATAATAGTTTAATACCATGAATAACAATATTCCTCTTGTTGATTGATTTATACCTAATTGCTACTAATGTGTGCCATTTTTTATTTTAAATGAAACATACACATTTATTATACTATATTTTTCATGATTTTTGTAAATTATACTATTTTTTCGAAAAAAAATCACATATTAAAAAAATCTGCACTAAACACTTTTTCAAGTGCCTAGTGCAATAATGTCACCTCAATATGAACTTATGCCAAAAAGGATAGCTGCTTAAAACAACAATCAGCAAAAGCACCACGTAGTCTAGAATTTTTAGAGTTTGAGGCTGCATATTTTTATAGGTATTAGCCCCAAAGCCTTTTAGTTCCATAGAGAGTGCTAACGTATCAGATTTGGCTATAGCCCTCATAACTAAGGGCTTTACCACTGCCAGATAGGCATAAAGGCGCTTAAGGACGTTGCCCCTGTTAGAATAGCCGCGACAGGACTGGGCATCCAAGGTGTTTGAACTGTCTGCCAAAAAATCAGGCACAAAACGCAAAGCCGTAGTTAGCATGAAGGCATATTCACAAGGCATGTGAAATTTCTCCACGAGAGCCTGCGCAATATCCTGAATTTTTGTCCCAGCCAGCAAATCTAAAAATGCCGTGGTCATAACAAACATTCTGAGGCCGCCTGTCAAAGAAATATACAGGGAAGAGCCAAAAAGCAACTGCAGTACAATCATCATACCTGTAAATACCGTCAAGGCCCCAATGGCCGCCATGGTCATTCTGTCATGTTTAATATAAAGAAGGAGTACTAGCTCCAAAGCTAACAGCATAGCCACCGCCGGGATGGGCAGCAGGAATACCCAAGCGGTCACAGCCAAAACTAAAATTAATTGAGTAAAGGCAGTAATTCTCATTTTACCCCCACCCCCTTTAGTTCCAGCTTATTGCAGAAAGCCTCCGTATCAAAAGCCTTAATACCAAAAACAGCTCCCAATGTAGCCAAAGGTGGCTGGGATAATCCCCATGGCTTCAAATCACGAACACCATCAAACAATTCGTCGGTAGACCCGTCATATACCATATCTCCGTCATAAAGAACCAGAGATCGTTTAGTATATTTTCTAGCAATTTCCATGGCATGGGTAATAAGTATAAGCGTAATATGTTTTTCTTCATTCAGTTTTTTCAGGTAGCTCATCATCATTTCCCTTTCCTGCTCATCCTGGCCGTTGGTAATCTCATCCAGAATAAGGGTCCGGGGATTCAAAGCTAAAGCCGCTGCTACTCCCAGCCGACGTTTCTGTCCAAAAGAGAGGCTGCGTGGATAAAGATCTGCAAATTCCTCTAAACCCATGGCTTTTAAAGCAACTTCTACCTGGTGTTTAATATTTTCCTCAGAAATTTCTTTATTTTTTAATCCGTAGGCCACTTCTTCAAAAACAGTATCTTCCATAATCTGTAAATCAGGATTTTGGAAAACATAACCGATTTTATCAGCCAAATCAGCAGGTTCGCATTTTTCTATATTATTGCCATCTACTAGAACTTCTCCGCTTCTGGGATGATCCAAGGCCATAAACAGTCTGGTCAGGGTCGTTTTTCCGCTGCCGTTATGCCCCAAAAGAGCCACGCTCTCCCCATCAGCAATGGAACAGGTTATATCGTGAAGAACAGGTTCCCCCCGACGATAGGCAAAATTAACTTGGTTCACTTCTAACATTTACCTATCCCTCCTTGAAATCTTTCTTGTAATTCCTGCTGAGCTTCACTTTCACTGCGCCAGTTTCCCAGCTGTAGTCCAAACCGTTGCTCCAGATTAAACTTTATCTGCCACAGCCTGGGTAAGTTTTCCCGTAAAAGCGGATAAGCATAAGTAACCTCTGCGGCCTCCATGACCGGGCCCTGAGCTGCGATAACACCTTGATTAACAATCACCATATGTGTAACATAAGGCAACAAATTATTAATATCATGCTCCACAACTATAACTGTCATATTATATTCGCGGTAAATTTTATAGAGCAAAGCATACAGAGATTTGGCACCGTCCGGATCCATAGCAGAAACCGGTTCGTCTAAAACCAGCACTTCAGGATGAACTGCCAGTACCGAAGCAAGCAGCAGTCTTTGTCTTTGCCCCCCGGATAATTCGTCCAACTGGTAATTTTCCCGCCCGGGAAGCCCCACATCCGCCAAAGCCTTTTTGGTTCTGGCTTCAACTTCCTGAGGCTTAAAGCCGTGATTTAAAAGACTGAAAGCTACTTCTTCCCCCGCCGTCAGGGAAACTAACTGACTTTCGTAATCGTCCAGCATTAACCCTACCCGCATAGCTAGGTCGGATACTCTTTTATCTTTGACATTTTCTCCTAAAACTTCAATAGAACCGGAGTAGCTGCCCCCATAATAAAAGGGCACAATGCCTAGCATGGCCTTGCATAGAGTAGTCTTGCCGGCACCGCTGGGTCCGGCCATAACTGTGAAAGAACCTTTGGGAACAGTCAGATTAATATTTTTAAGAACTAATTCGCTGCTTAAATACTTAAAATAAAAATCCGTAAATTTTACAACTGCTTCACTCATCTTTTTTCCCTCCCTGCATAAAGAACAATCTTCTTACGGGAGTGTAAAGAACCTGGGTCACAATCCCATTGACCAAACCTACAATGGCTACCACGGGAAGCATGGCCGTAACCCACATCATAATGGGCAGGCTGAGGACTAGCTTCAGGATAAAAGTAAACACGCCCCCACTGATCATGGTAGCAATTCCTCCTATGATGAAGCCTTTAAATTTAAAATTTTCCAGGTGAGCAGCTAAGAACAGTTTCACCAACAAGCAGGCGGTAGTGGCACCTGCCAATTCACTGGCAATATTGCCCAGGGGAAAAGCGGACTTAGAAGAAGGCACTATGGTAAGTCCTGCCACGAAACCGATTCCTATGGCCCTGCTAAGACTGGGATTGGTTAATGAAATAGTGATGGAATACATGGCAATGGTCCAATTCGGTGTTACCCCACCAATATTTGGACTAATTGTGTGCAAAATAATGCCAATAGCTAACAGCAGTGCTGTTACAGCCACCCATCTATGGCTGTCTTTGGCAGCAGGCACCTGGATTAAAACCGGTTGTTT